>Ga0209542_10001771_pt1 | contig 50094 bp, 36 predicted proteins | sample RifCSPhighO2_01_FD_184028 | JGI IMG/M metagenome (GOLD analysis project Ga0209542, IMG submission 184028) | Soil microbial communities from Rifle, Colorado - Rifle CSP2_plank highO2_0.1 (SPAdes) (version 2) | ecosystem: Environmental > Terrestrial > Deep subsurface > Rock core/Sediment ...
TAAGCCGACTTATCCGGAAACCGGTTACGGTTACATTAAAATGAACAGCCAATTTTTTTCTTTAGGCGAACAAAAAGTTTTTTTGGTGGAAAGTTTCGTGGAAAAGCCGGATTTAACAACGGCGCGGAAATACGTAAGCCAGTGGCAATATCTTTGGAACCCCGGTTATTTTATTTGGCGAGTGGATACTTTACTCCGGCAATACCGACGGTGGTTGCCGGAGCAATATCAGGCGTTCGTTAAAATTAATCGCGCTTTGGGCACCGCCCAAGAGTCAAAGGTAATCGCGCGCGAATTCGCCGGCATTAAGCCAGTCGCCTTTGACTATGGCATTTTAGAATCAGCGCAAAATTTGGTAGTTTTGCCGGCCGATTTTGTTTTTATTGATATCGGCAATTGGCGCACGGTTAAAGACGTTTTAACCAGCACCGGCGCGGCCACTAATAAAGGGGAGGTCATTTCATTAGACAGCGCCAATAATTTAATTTATAATTTTAGCAAGCGGCCGGTAGCCTGCGTCGGCGTGCGCGACATGATAGTAGTCGCTACTGACGATGTTACCCTCATCTGCCACGAAGAAAGCGCGCAAGAGGTTAAAACCATAGTGCAAAAATTAAAAGAAACGGGGAAGGAAGAATACTTATAGAAATAATGTATGTTTCAGAAATTAACAACATATTTAGGAATACTATTGTCGTTAGCGGTGTTATTAACCGCCGCTCTCTATCTTATCGTTTGGCGGGGGATTAACGAGCCGATGCAGGCGGCGAGCGCCGAAGTTAATTTTTTAATTGAACCCGGGCAAGGGGTTAGAACTATCGGCGCTAATCTAGCGGCCGCCGGGCTTATCCGCCGGCCGTTTTATTTTTATTGGTACGTGGCTTTTAAAAGAATTGATAAAAATTTGCAGGCCGGAGAATATTTGCTCAATAAAAATATGAGCGTCCGCGGCCTGGCTAAAAAATTAGCCGGCGGAAACGTAGCCGAGAAAGAAAAAACCATTACCATAATTGAAGGTTGGAATATTAATGAAATCGCCGATTATTTGGAGAAAAATAACGTCATTAAAGCTAAAGATTTTATTGCGCTAACCACGCCCGCGCCCGGAACCTGCTTTGCCTTAGAATCTTGCCAAGTGTCTTTTTTGTCGGAAATTCCGGCGGGGGCGACGCTGGAAGGTTATCTTTTTCCGGATACTTACCGCATCTTTAAAAATTCATCCGCCGAAGACATCATCGCTAAAATGCTGAAAAATCTTGACGGCAAAGTTACTGAAAAGATGCGCGCCGACATTAAACAACAAGGCAGGAATTTGCACGGTGTCATTACGATGGCTTCTTTGCTTGAAAAAGAAGCCCGCGCGCCGGCAGACATGAAAGTAGTTTCGGACATATTTTGGAAGCGGATCAGTAGCGGGGTAGCGTTGCAGTCGGACGCTACTTTGAGTTATATTTTAAACGATAAGGTAGCCGCTCATAGCGCCGCTGATTTAGCGGTTGATTCTCCTTATAATACTTATAAATATCGCGGCTTGCCCCCCGGGCCGATTGACAGCCCCGGTTTAAACGCTATCCAAGCCGCAATTTATCCCACCCCAACCGATTATTTTTATTTTTTGCATAATTTAAAAACGGGTAAAATTTATTTCGCTAAAACTTTTGCCGAACATAAAAAAAATAAAGAGTTGTATTTAAATAATTAATCTATGCTCTACATAATTTCCGTTGGCGGGTCTTTAATTGTCCCTCAAACGGGCATTGATTGGCAATATTTAAAAAAATTAAGGCGCTTGATTTTAACTAAGGCGCGTGCCGGCCATAAATTTATTTTAGTGGCCGGCGGCGGCACTACCTGCCGGCATTATCAGCAGGCGGCGGCTAAAGTAGTAAAATTGCAGCCGGTAGATATTGATTGGCTGGGAATTCACGCGAGCCGGCTCAATGCCCATTTATTGCGCACGATATTTTTTGACGCCGCCTATCCGAAGGTTATCAAAGACCCGACCCGCCCAATTAAAACCGGAGCGAAAGTTATTATCGCCGGCGGCTGGAAACCGGGCTGGTCTACTGATTATGACGCCGTCATGCTCGCTAAAACTTACGGCGCCATTACCGTCATCAATTTATCTAACATTGATTACGTTTACGACCAGGACCCTAAGATTTATAAAAAAGCGAACAAGATTACCGCAATAAACTGGCTTAATTTCCGAAAAATCGTCGGCAGTAAATGGACGCCCGGCTTAAGCAAACCATTTGATCCGATTGCTTCAAAGCTCGCGGCCGAAGCCGGGCTAAAAGTAATTATTATGAACGGAAAAAAGATTGATAATTTAGGCAGGTGTTTGGCGGGCAAGAAATTTCAGGGCACAGTTATAGAATGAAAAGGCAGTTGACACGTTTTTTTAACGTGTTAATATATAAATAAGTTTTCCATAGACAGCGGGCATTTCGTTTAACGAATGCGAGTCCTGCCGAGGAATAGCTAAAGTTAGCGTATTTTGTCTGTGGGAAAGCCACAGCTTTATTTTTTTATGTCATTCCCGCGGAAGCGGGAATCCCGAGTTCTGCGCGATATTCACGAGATTCCCGCCTATGCGGGAATGACGCATAATAATGTATGGCGATTAATAAAGAAAAAAAACGGACCATAGTCAAAGAGTTAGCTGATAAATTCGCGCGGGCAAAGTCGGTTTTTTTCGCCAAATATTTTGGCGTTAAAGCCAACGACATTAATGATTTGCGCCGCCGCTTCAAACGGGCAGGCAGTGAATACGTAGTAGCCAAAAAGACATTAATGAGCCGGGCGCTAGCCGAGAGTAAAATCGAAGGAGTTAATATCGGTCAGACGGAAGGAGAAGTGGCTACGATTTTCGGCTACGAAGACGAAGTGGCGCCGGCTAAAATTTTGGACGAATTCAGCAGAACGCATGAGAGCATGCAAGTAATAGGCGGTATTTTAGCCAATAAATTTTTAAGCGAGTCAGAGGCGAAGGAACTCGCGAAATTGCCATCCAAGATTGAATTATACGCGAAACTCGCTTACTCCTTGCAAGCGCCGATTTCCGGTTTCGTGAACGCGCTCGCGGGAAATTTGCGCAATTTAGCGCAGGTGCTAAAAGCAATTGAAACTAAGAAACAATAATTTAATATTAATAATAATTAATAAAAAAATTTATGTCTGAAGAACAAAAAGCGGCCGAGGAAACAACCGCGGTTGAGGTCCCGGCAAAATTCAGCTCTCTCGTCGAAGAGATTGCCAAAATGTCGGTTTTAGATTTAGCCGAACTCGTCAAAGTTTTAGAGAAAAAATTTGGCGTGTCCGCGGCGGCGCCGGCGGCGCCGGCGGCAACGCCGGGCGCTAACGGAAGCGCCGAAGCGGTGGAGGAAAAAACCGAGTTTAACGTTGAACTGACCGCGAGCGGCGGCAATAAAATCGCCGTCATTAAAGTCGTCAAGGAAATCACCGGTCTGGGTTTGAAAGAGGCTAAAGACTTGGTTGACGGCGCACCCAAGGCGATTAAAGAGGGCGTGCCCAAAGCGGACGCGGAAACGATGAAGAAAAAAATTGAAGAGGCCGGCGGGCAGGTTACTTTGAAGTAAGAGGTTAGAAGTAATAATTTAAAAATAAAAAGTTCGGATTTTTTCCGAACTTTTTTTTATATTTTAAACTTTTTACTATAATTAGATTCCCGCCTGCCTGCCGCCTGCCTGCCGGTAGGCAGGGTAGGCAGGGTAGGCATGGCTTTCGCGGGAATGACAAAATTAGCGAAATTATTTTATCTCCTCCATTTTAATTTCATAAACTGCCGCGTCGTTAAGCAGTAAAATTTTTCGTTCTTGTTCCCGCACCGCAAAATCGCGCAGGTTGGTTAAGCGCGGTATTTTATACTGCAACAGAAATTTGCCGCCCTTGTCAAAAACCACCAATCTCGTTTGCGCCGGCTCTAAGACGTATATTTGCCCTTGCTCGCTCGCGCCCGCCAATTTAATTTTTTGCGGATTAGCCAAGGGCGGGTTAACCGCCGCCAGCTTAAATTCATTGGCATAGCCGGAAAGTAACCTGATGATCTCGCCGTTATTTTTTAATACGTAAATATAGCCGTCAATGTCAAAACTCACCGCGTTATTGATGTCTAAATTTTCTTTGATCCAAGGCTCGCGGGCGGAAAAATCGCGGCTATAACGCCAGATGTTATTTTGCGGCGCCGACAGCAGATAAAGACGGCCGTTATAACCGACTGCCTCCGTAATTTCGTTTAAGGCGGCAAAATTATTAATGTCGGTAATGTTATTTTTATCGTCAATGATTATCCCGCCGCCGGCAGCCACGAATAACGCCTGGTCGGCTTGCCCAACCGTACCCCAGCCAATGTTATTCAGGCCGCTTTTAAGCAAATTAACGGTCTGATCGGTTAAATTAAATTGGTATAAAGATTTATTCCGGCTGTCGGCGATAATCAAACGCTCTTTAACCGCCACCATTTTAGCCGGCTCGGCGCCAGCGTTTAATTTTTTTAAATTAATCAGCTCGGCCGGCTCTTCAATGGCGACTACATGGCTGATGGTGGCTATTTGGAAAGCGTTAATGTCCGTAAATTTATCAATCAGGCGCTGGTCGACATTTTTAAACTCCCGCAGCCGGCCGATTAAAACGTTAGTTTCACTAATCAACTCTTGCGCCTTGTCTTCGTTGCGATAAAGCAGGCTCGCCTCCGTTTGATTTTGTTTTTGCGTTAATGATTGGATTAATTCCTGATAAGTTTGTTGGCTGGTTTGTTCGTTTTTATTTTTAGTCAGCTGATAAATGCTGACCGTAAACAATAAGCAGCAAAGTAAAAAAGTAACCAGTAAAGTCTTGCTGGCAGTCGATAAATTAAAGAACCAGCGCATGGCGGCGGCAAACGAAAATTTAACCGCCGCCGAGCTGCGGCGAGCGGCCCTGCCCGTTTGTTTAATCAGCTCTTGGGGGTGGGCCAAAAGTTTAAGCAGGAAGACGGCGACATTGAGAGCGTAGACTAGGAAGTTCTTAAGATGATAATTAAATCTGGTTAGCCAATTCAAACGGCGTTTTTTTACTAAAAAGACCCGGTCTCTGATAATCGTAGTCAGCTTTTGTTCTCGGTTGCCGCCGATGGCAGCTAAAATATTTTTGCCCCAAGCCGCCAAGCGGTTAGCGTGGATAATGCCGATCGGCGAGAGGTATTTTTCGGTTGTATTTTCGGTTTCGTTCATCCGTTCCAGCGAATCGTTGGCGGTGATGTTTATCTGCATTTGCGGCAGAGAACGTTTTATCGCCGGCGTCGCCGAGCTTTTAATTATCAGCGCCAGAAAAGTAACGTAGCTGTTTATTTTATGCAGCTGGCTTTTCAGATGCTCAATGGCGCTGACGGGCGGCAGGGTAGTGATGATTTTAGTCAAATGCCGGTTGTTTACGTATTCCGGCAGGATTTCATTGCTCAAAACAACATAACCTTCGGCCGGAATGCGGCCTTCGGTAAGGTTAGAAAATATTTTGTTGAGATGGGGCTTTTTTTCACCGGCTTCTGGGTCGCCGATAACGGATATTTTGTAAATTTTTTTGCCGCCGTCAGGGAGGATTTCGCTTTCTTTAGCGATTTCCGGATAAATAAGCAATATCTTGATTTTACCGGTAGCCGTAAAAATTAAGTCGTTTTTATAAATTACGCCGGCGACGATATTAATCGCTTTAGGCTCTATCTTTAACCTTTCTTTTTTGATAAAGTTTTCCAATTCGCCGTTGATTTTACCCAGCGCGGCTTCAAAGATTTCACTTACTTTAATAGTGCCCATCCGGTCGCGTAAGGTGATTTTTTCGTTTTGATAGTAATGGGCCGGCAGGGCGGAAATGAACCAATTAAGCAGTTTAAGGGCGGCGGGTTTGGTTGATTCAATTTCGCTTAACAAAAACAGTTTGCCTAAAATCGCTTCCTGGTCAATTTGCGGGTTGGCAATAAAAATATCCGCCGTGGTTGACGGCTTGCCGGAAGTGGGCGTTAGCAACAAGCGGGAAATTTTATAATACATAATGGTCTGGAAGGACAATTTGAATTCTAATGACAAGTATATTATAATATAAAAAGATAAAGAGTACAAAGCATTAGTCGTTCTCTGTGCATAAGTCGGCTTCAGGATGTAGGGAACAAGCAGTGCCGAGTATGTAGCCCAAATGACCAATGACGAATTTCTAATGTCTAATCAAATCCTAATGCCCAATGATTAAATTGCCGAATTATTTTAGACAGTAGTCATTCAATTAGAAATTAGATCAATTAGAAATTTTATTTTATGTTAACTAAACTTTTTTCTTCTCCGGTTCGCGTAAAAATTTTAAAATTTTTAATTATGCACAGTCCGGCTGATTTTAGCGCGGCCGATATTGCCGCTAAAACCAAGTCGGTCGTCCGCAGCGTCAATAAAGAAATGGGAAAGTTGGCGGAAACAGGAGCGGTCATTGAGGAATTAAAGCCGCTGGCGGTAAACAAAAAAGTCGTCAAAGTAAAACATTACCGCGCGAATGTTGATTTCACTCTTTTTGCCGAAATAAAAAATTTATTCATCAAGCTGCAGGTATTGGAGCTCAATGATTTTGGCCGTAAATTACAAAATATCGGCCGGCTTAACTATGTCGTCTTGGCTGGTAAATTCGTCGGCGATACGGCCGCAAACGTCGATATGCTCATTGTAGGCAAAGTTAATTACAAAAGACTAGAAAAATTGATAGATAATTTTCAGGCGGCGGCTGGCTGGGAAATAAATTGGACGGTAATGGATCTGGAAGAATACGACTACCGGCAAAAAATCGGGGATATGTTTTTATATACGCTTTTAAGCGGGAAAAAAATAGAATTATTTAATAAGTTTGTTTAAAATTTATGCCGGGGATTAAGCCAGAAAAATTTTATCCGCGCGACCAAGCCGAAGGTCTGCGGGAGCGAGCGAAGAAGTTTCCGCTCCCAACAGCAGCGGCTGAAAATATCCCCTCACGCCCGTCGCCGGCGGAAGAAAAATTGAAAGAGAGCTTGGCGAAAAAAGAGCGAGACTTAAATCAATCATTACCTAAAAATTAATCATAACCATATGGCGCAACCAGCAGCGGTACAAACTATCGCGGAAAAAATTATGGCCGCGGTGGGCAGCGAACATTTGCCGGCCGAAGCCAAAGAATTAATTCAGGAAAATTTGGAAGCCCAAATTTTACGGCGGCTGGGCTTAATTATCATTGAGCATTTGGACGAGGAGGGCTTAAAGGCGTACGAGCAATTAACCGCCGGCGGAGCTTTGCCGACCGCAGGCGAAATGCAAAGCTTTTTGGAAGCGTACCTGCCGGATTACGAGGAGAAAGTTAAAGCCGGAATGGAAGAGTTTATGAAAGAAGTGGCGGAAATTATCCAAAAATCACACGCCAAATCATAAGGTTTAACTTTTAATTATGCCAACAGAAAAAATTCCCCCAAAAAGAGAGTTTGATGATGAAAGACAGGAAGTAATCCCATCCGCTGAAGGTCTTAAGGAAAGAAGAGAAAGAAGAAAACAAGAAAGGCAAGCCAGAAAAGCAAAACGAGAGTCACAAGAACTTGGTGAGGTTGGTGTTGCCGATACGCCCGGAAATATTTCGCCCGAAGAAACTATTGGTAGCGCGGAAAACATAAGCGCTAGCTGGCAGGAAGTAAAAGGTTTATTAGATAAAGAACCAGAAGAATTGACTGCTGCCGATAAAGAGCTGGCTAAAAGTTTTTTAGAGCGAATAAAGGACAGAGCATTTACGGATGAGTTTTATGATGATATGGCGATGGCAGGATGGAACGAGGAAGGGTTGCAAGATGCCTTAGAGGGGTTAGTTAAGTTAGATTTAGAGCAAAATATTAATGAACCAGAAAAGCAGCCGGAGAAACCAAGCCGACAGAAAGAAAAAGTACGGTCAATTCAAAAAGTAGAGTCACTTCAGGCTTTTAACTCTTATCAGCTTGAGATGGTTGAGTTGAAACGCGGTCAGAAAGTTTATTGGCTAGGGGTTGATAATAAAGTAGGGGAAGGAGAGATAGAGGAGTTAGAAATGAGACCATCTCTTATTTTCCAACAGGATTATTGGGTTAAAATAGGAGGTAACTGGCGTAAAGCAGTCGATATTTTTACTAATATCAAGGACGCTGAACTTATAGCGGAGAATAAAAAAGCATTAACAAAGGGGGTGCCAATATCATCTTCAACAGAGACGCAAGACAATAGAGAAAAAAAATCATGGTTTATTTCTGAAACAGGAGAAATTAACTTTTATGAAGAAGCTAAAAAATACGTTTTGGATAATTTAGCGTGGGTTCAGTCCCAACATAACGGGGCAAGAGAGTTAACGGCTGAAGCAGTAATCGCTAATAGATTTTCCGATGGAGGAAAACAAATGCCCATCCCCTGGGGGAGGGCAGTTTTACGGCAAATGGAAGAAGAAGGTCTGATTAGGAAAGAAAGTGGGAAGTATATAACAGCGGCAGGAGCAAAGAAAGAGTCAGTAAATATTGAACGTCTACCTGCTTTAACCGACGAGAAAATAGAGAGTTTGCTTGGTGATTTTAAATCAGAGAAAAAAGATAAAGGTAAGGAAAAAAGTACGGTTAATTCGGAATTTTATTTCGCGGTCGGGCAAGCGGCTTTGCAGGGAATAAAACAGCCAGGATTTTTTTCTTTTGACACCTTTAAGGATTATTTTCTTCAGGAATTATCGACTAAACAAAAAAATACAGAAGCATCGCCAAAAATTATTAAAGGAGTTTTAGATAAATTAATAGCCGAAAAATTTGTAGGAGATGCGGGCAACGTTGGCGAGCGTTTTTTTGTCATATCAACTCAAGAAAAAGAAGAAAAAAAGAAACCCCCCTCTAAAGAGGGGTCGGTGCCGCCCAATATAAGCGAACCAACTCCAGCAGAATCAAAAGAAACCAAACAACCAGCGGAAGAAAAAGTCGCTGATGAGCCGGGAGAAGAGTACGCAGGATGGATGCCAGACATTAACAAAATTACCAAACAAGAAACGACTAAACCATCTGAATCAACGGAGGAAGAACAATCACAGCCAACGCCAGAGCCAACGCCAGAGCCAGAGCAACTTCCAACCATCGAAATTTTATCAAAGAAACAGGAAAGAGGCATTGACGATATTAGAAAAGATTTTGCAGAATTAAAGTCAAGATTTATTGGAATAACAACTGAAGAGGAAGCAAGCCAATTATTAGATAAAGCACAAGAATTAGTTGTTGAATGTTATGAACGGTTGTCTCAAGAAGGTATAGAAGAGTCAGAAAAAGATCAATTAGAAGAGTTGAGGAGTTTAATAAAAGACTTCAAGGGTGAATGTTTGTCGCTATATAGTGACTTAGCAACAAAAGAAGTAAGAGAGTTAGGGAAAGAACACTCCCAACCAACGCCAGAGCCGGAACCATTACCAGCCATAGAACCACTACCGCCAGCCGAAGAAAAAAAGAAAGAAATAAAAAAATATAACCCAAAAACATTAACTCCAGAAGAAATAGGGGAAGGGACAAAACCCAAGAGAGATGCCCATAACATGACTCTGAAGGAAATATTAGATGAGGTGAGTACATTTTTAAGTAAAGAAAAAATGGGAGCTCTAACAACACAGCCCCCTGCCCAAGAACAATTTACGCCAATCGAAGAAAAGGAGGATAAAGAAGTATTAGCGCCCACAGCAACCCCAATAGAAAAGAAAGAAGACCAAGAAGCCGCTGACGAGATTGATAATGAGCCTTTATCCGCGGCGGAAACTGGTTTAAATAAGGAAACATTGGAAAATATTAATGATCTGCGCATTATTTTAAACACCGCGATTCTTATAAACACCGCGATTCTTATAGGAAATGAGAATAAACTGCAGGAAAGTTCAAAGGACAGGGTGGAAGAAATCGCTAAATTAGTGAATGCAGAGAATATTGAAAATAATAAAGAGTTAAAAGATTTAATTGAGAAATTATTAAAAGTTTTATCAGGAGAAAGCGAAGGGGGAGAGGGGGCGATGGATATTTTAAGCAGGCAGATTTCAGAGATAACCGGCTTGTCGGAAGCAGAGGTCAAGGAAATTTATCAAACCCAAGAAGAAGTAATAACCAGAGAGGCGGAAAGTAAGATTAATAAAGGAAAATTTTGGAAAGGATTAGCCAGCACCGCCGGCTATATCGGTACGGCCGGTTTGATAGGATTTGCCAGCGGCGGGTTGGGTCTGGTTGCCGCTGGGACAGCTAAAATAGGGTTAGTCGGATTAGCCGGTTTTAGAGTCGCCGAGAGGTCGTATCGCGGTAAAAAATACAGCCAGCAAGTGGAGGAAGAGATTGAAAATATAAAAGGGTTGATTAAGGGAGATGAAAGCAGAAAAAACAGTATGCTAGCGAACTTTACCGGAGAGATGGCGACTAGGATTCAGGGAATGATTAATAAAATAGGAATAAGGGAGGAAGAGTTTGCGGGAGATAAGGTATTCATGGATGACAAAGATGAAATGGTTGATCAATACATTGATAATAACTCCAACTTTAACAATTATAACGAAAAAGAAAAAGATTCTCTGCGAACATCATTGAAAATGTTAATCAGCGTTGATGACAGCAATAACGAGACAGAAAAAAAAGCAATGAAAGAAAATTCAAGCTGGTTCAGCCGGGCTTTGAAAAAAGTTGATGATTTTCTCACTAGCGATAAGACGTTTTTTAACAGAATATTAAAAGGCGGCAATACGGCCGGACAGGAGTTTAAAACCGCTTCTATTTTCGCCATGGCCGGCATCATCGCCCGTGAAGTTCCGGTAATTGGCGAGATCCTGCGGGGTTACGGGGGGATGAAATTAGGAGAGTTGTTAGCTTCCGTATACAGCAGAAGCAAAGATAAATTTGTTTCTGTCAAGGAAATAAGGGAAGCGCAAGCAGGGCTAAAAAAAATCGCGTCAGAAGATATAGACTCAAAATCAAGAGATGGCGCAGAGAACGCGGATTTAGAAAGTTTGCCTGGAATGAAGCAGGGTGCGGAGCAGTATGGCAGAGTGATAAAAGGCATTCCGGGATCGCGGGCATTAATAAACAGAGCGCGGGCGCAGCTGCTTGACCCGAGTTTCAGAAAGAATTTCCCTGATGAATATAACAGATTAAGGGTTGTTATTGATAAAATTGAGCAGGATGAGATTATTAAGGTAGCTGAAAAAAACAGAGTAACGCCCGCAGGAAAAATAGAGCGATTAACTATCAATTCTGGAGGCATACATAACTACTCCCGCGAAAGAGCTGAGGCGATAAAGGCGGAACTGAACAAGCGTTTAGGAAAAGAAAAACATAAAACAGCGGCGGCGCATTTAGGGCGTTTAGTCGGTATGGCGGCCGGAGTTTTTTCCGATGATTTAGTGAGGGGTTTAGTAGACATGTTAGAGCATATGTTAGAGCATAAAGGAACGGTCGGCGCTGGTGCGGCAGCGCCAACGGAAATCGCGCCGCCGGCAGGAGCCGCGACTGAAATCCCAACTTCGCCCACTCCCTCTCCCATTCAAACCGCCGAGCATCCGACATCAGCGCCTACAGAAATTCCAAAGCCGGAAGCTGTCGAAACTCCAGCCGCCCCTGCTGCCGAAGGAGTTCAACATACGGCAAAGGCGGCGGCAAGCGGCATGGAACAACCGTCCGTTCCAGTAAGCCCTGGCGTAAAAATACACCGCGAGTTTTGGTACGATAATAATAAGCCGGAAAGTTTTGAATTAAACGAAAAATTATTGCGCTTAAGCGGCGTGCAGGGCAGTGGTTTTGATAAAGAAGGCAACATCGTTTTTGACATAAGTAAAATGACTGCTGAGGGCTCGCATCACCGCGGCCAATCAGTTAATGTGGCGGAGTTGTTAAAAAACGCTGACGGGCAAGGGCACGCGAAAAAATAATGATGCTTCGTAACTTTGGACGAAGCGCATCAAAACGAAGTGATTGAAGTACCGATTGATACCAGCGGCAAAATTGTTATTGATGGCAACAGTGACCTAGCAAAGCAGCTTTTTGAGCGCGATAAAAATAGCCAGCTTGTTTTTAAGGGTAAGTTGTTGGAAGTAGTGGAATTAGGCGATAAAGCCCAAGACGGCACGCAAAATGTGCGGGTGATCGCGACAAGCGTGGGTCAGGGCAATTTAGATAAAGAGGCAGTGGTAGATTTATTAAAGCCGAACGCGCCGGCGGCTGCGGAAGCTGTCCAGGAGCTAGAAGCTAATACTACGGTTGAGCCGGAAATTAAAAGAGGAGTAGCGGAAAAGCCAGCGGCGGCAGGGCCGAGCGTTGAAGAAGCAACACCAGAGCAAGTTACTAATCCAGAACGGTCGTTAAGCACGGGCATTGAGCCAAAAATTGTTAATGGCATCGCGGTAGAACCGCATGATGTTTATGTGGCGGGCATAGATAACTGGAATAATACGGAAATAAAAGAGATGACCGATTTTGCCTCCGGGCATGGCGCGCATTTACTGCGGGTAGCCACAACGCAAACAGACGGTAGTAATGAGCATAGCTATATTTTGGTAGGCAAGGATGCAAACGACCAGGCCTATCCCATTACGGCGGTAAAAGCGAACAGCCCAGAGCAGGCGTTGCAACAAGCTTTAAATTCAGAAAAGGCGCTGGATACTCTAGCTAAGGATTTTAAAGAGAACGGCAAACAATTTTTTGATAACCCTTATCAATTTATGCATGAAGCCGGATTGGATCCGGTTAATAAGCCGGAAGATACGCGCGCGTTAGCCTTTTTTGTGGATAAAGGAATTACGGATGCAAATCAAGCTAATTTTATGATTCAAATGCGGAATAATTATCAGTTAGAGTTAAAAAACATTTTTAAATATTTAGACATCACAAAGCAACTTAAGCCCAACGAGCAGGAAGGCTTAATTGCTTTGTTGAATAATAAAAGCGAAGACAGCGTGCGAGGGGCTATTTTTGCCGATAATACTTTTAAGGGGCAGGAAGCAGATGTGATGGCAGTGCAAATGCGCCGTCAGCCGGATTACGCGTCGCTTTCGTTAGGTGATAATGAAGTAAAAATAATGGATGACGGGCGATTATTGGTCAACGAGGAAAAGAAAACATTAATGGAGAAGAATTTCGTGGAAGCGTTGCATTCGCTGTTGAAAAAGAAAGAATAATGTCATTGCGAGCGACCCGCCTGACTGCGAAGCTGTCGGCGGGGAGCGTGGCAATCCCGTTATTTATGTTATAGAAAAAAAATAACCCCCGAGGTTAGAGACAACCTCGGGGGTTTGTGTTCAATGTTTTTGCGTCACTTTTTATTGCGTGGCGCTGGCGGCGGCAAGCCGGTAGACAATCACCAGCTTGCGGCAGTTCGCCCCGTCAAACGGGTCAACTACCGCTGGATACTCGCCGCCTTTGGCGTTGGCGGCGGAGCCGATCCAATCCGCTCCGTTGCGGGCACGCTCTTGGACAAGCTGATAATTCCGCCCGTCCTTTTTGCCCGCATCAGCCGTGCCGCAGATGCCGAGGATGGTTTTGGAGCCATCCCGGAATCCTGCGATATCCAACTCCTGTTTCATAGCCGATGTCAAGTCGGAATGATCAAACAGGAAATGGTTATTGGTGATGAATACGCGAACGTCTACACCACCAAGCGCGGTACGGGCGAGCGCATTTGCTCGGGCCGACTGCTCGGCAATCGTGCGCATCGCGCTGTTGTACCGGTCGATGGATTTTTTGTATTTATCCATCCCCGATTCAACAGCCACAACCCGGGTGACCAAAGAGACGACATTATCCGCCGTTGCCTTTTGTTGCAAGGAGATGCGGATGATGTCATCCATCATTTTTTCCTGCTGCTGTTTGATGTCGGAAGCAGCAGTGATGGCCGCGTCGGCTTTGGCGGTGATCGCCTCTGTTGCGGAGGCGATTTTGCCGTCGACCGTTTGGACGATCTCCTTTCGGAAATCATCCAGCTCGCCCGATGGCCGTAAAGCAAGGCCAGCGGTCAGAAGCGCCAGGACGGCAATCACTACCGCCCCGATGCTCATGACCAGCGGCCATGGCTGCCGCTGCAGAGGGGTCGGCGAGCCGGGTACTGGAGGGGAACCCGGTGGAACTTCATCTCTTTCCTCTTCCTCGACTTCCTCGACGAAATCGAGATCGATGTCATCGGGTCCGGCTCCGGGACCGGGCTCGGGCGCATCTTCGACTTGATCGATTTCGTCTAGGTCGAGCTCGTCGAGGTCGAGGTAATTGAGGTTGAGGTCATCGAACTCTTCCTCTTTGGGGTTGGTTTCGGGGTTGGTGTTCAGTTCGGCCATTTTAGTGGCCTCCTTTCGATTTTTTACTTAAAAATTTTACCTTTTACTTTAGCCAGTTACCGTGGGTTATCCCACCACTTAGACCAGCTCAGAGCTAACCTCTGTCCCCGGTCGCGCTGACACTAAAGTAAAGGTTAATATTTATATTTAAAAGGCAAATTTGCCTTGTTTTTAAAGGTCAAGTTAATCTCTGATGATTAACGATTTATAATATCATATTTTTTAAATAAAGTCAATACTCGTTATATTTTTATTTAATATTAGCAATAAAAATATTAAATATTGAATATTAAATATTTTATGGTATGTTGAAGTTATGATTCTCTATATTAACACATCTGACGAAGAAAAAGTGGCTTTAGCGCTTGGCAAAGCGGGAAAGCTAATTGCTAAGCGGGAATTCAAGGCAAAATACCGGCAATCCGAAAAATTACTGCCGGCGATAGATTTATTATTAGCTAAAAATAAAATAAAGCTAAGCGATTTGCTTGGCGTCGTCGCGGTCAACGGGCCGGGGCCGTTTACCGCCACGCGCATCGGCGTTACGGTAGCGAACGCGCTCGCTTACGGCTTGAACATAAAAATCGCGGGCTTGCGGGCGGATGAGTTTGATAATATTGAGGATATGGTAAGTAGGGGCTGGGAAAAATTGTCAAAAGCTAAAAAGGAAAAGACAGTGGAGCCGGTGTATGATAGGGAACCCAACATTACAATTAAAAATTAACAATTATCAATTACGAATTAGGAAATAAGGAGAAACAGTACATTGGTGAACAACTTGTGTAAAACTTGTGCAGTAATCCGCTGAAATTTAAGTAATTCACAGGCAAAATTAAATTTTAGGCAAATAAAATTAAGTCGCCTTATCAACAAGGCGATTTTTTGTTGGTATAGTTGAGGCAACTAATGGTTGACCGGAACGGTTAAGTGGGGTAGAATAAAATCAAGATGTCAGAAAGTGGGGAAGAGTGGTGAAAACAAGATTCCAAAATTTCAAGATTAAAAATAAATAAACAAGAGCAAGTAAGCCAAGAAAATTAGCGCTTACGCTCAAAAATAAAAAAAGGCGGCAAAATAGGATAGGACCTATAAAGCTGGCTAAGGCGGCAACCGCCTACAAGAGTTGCCTTTATTTATTAAGTATAGAAGGGGTATGGGTGAGTTTGGATTACTCTGAATCCAGCCATACTTCTCTTGCACTTAAGGGAATTATGTTTATCGGCGAATACAGCCATGCGATTGACGACAAAGGCCGGGTGGCGGTGCCGGCAAAATTCAGAAAAGTGTTGCAAAGCGGGGCAGTGGTAACCCGCGGTCTTGACAGTTGTTTATTTTTATACGCGAAAGAAGAGTGGCAGAAATTAGCGGAACAAATTTCCGCCGCTCCCATTAATAAAGCTAACTCGCGCGCTTTTAGCCGCTTTATGCTCGCGGGCGCGGTTGAATTGGAATTTGACAAGCAAGGCAGGATTTTACTGCCGGAATATTTGCGCCAGCACGCTTCTTTGCGTAAAAGCGTCATTTTAGCCGGCCTCTACAACCGGATTGAAATTTGGGATGAGGGAGTTTGGAAAAAATACAGCAAAGTTACCGGCAAAAACAGCGGCCGCATAGCGGAAGAGTTGGAAGGAGTAGGGTCAGTCAAGCAATCAAGTTAAATTTTATGATGATAAATTTAAAAAATAACATTCTCCCCAATCTAATGTTTATGCTAGCCGTGGTAGTGGTGCCGCTTTGTTTAATGGCGGTAGCTTCCATTGGCGTGAGGGAGGAACTGTTAACTATTTTAGGGGTATAATAATGAGTTATCATCATACGCCAGTAATGTTGCCAGAGGTTATTGAATATTTAAATCCAAAGACTGGAGAGATAATTATTGATTGTACTTTAGGGGGGGCGGGCTATACGCTGGCGATTGCGCAACGGGTAGGGGAGAAAGGTAAAGTGATTGCTATAGACGCGGATGAGATGGCAATAGAAAATGCAAAAGGAAAAATTGAAAATGAAAAATTAAGCAATATAATCTTAGTTAATGAAAACTTTAAAAATTTATCAGCGATTATTAACCAAATCGGGCTGGAAAAAGTGGATGGCGTTGTTTTTGATCTTGGGCTATCATCAGCTCAACTCGAAGACGCAACTAGGGGATTTAGTTTTAACTCTGCTGCGACGCTAAACATGGAATTCGGAAGCCGGAATCAGGAATCAGGAATCAGGAATACGGAGGAAATTGTAAATAAATTTAAACCAGAAGAATTAGAAAAAATCATTAGGGAATATGGAGAGGAGAGGTTTGCCAAAAAAATTGTCGGCGCGATTATCAAGGCGCGGCGGTTAAAGCCCATCGCTAACAGCCGAGAATTAGCGGCTGTCATCAGCCAGGCAGTGCCGGCAAAGTACCGCTACGGCAGAATCCACCCGGCCACGCGTACTTTCCAGGCCTTGCGGATAGCCACTAACGACGAATTAACTAATTTAAAAGTTGCCTTGCCGCAGGCGGCTGAAGCTCTAGCGGCCGCAGGCAGGATAGTAATAATTTCTTACCATTCTTTGGAAGACAGGATCGTAAAATGGTTTTTACGCGAGCGGCAAAATCAAGGAGCGGTTAAAATTTTAACTAAGAAAGTAGTTACGGCCACCAAGGCAGAGATGAAAAATAATCCGCGGGCGCGCAGCGCTAAACTGCGGGCCGCGGTTAAAAAATAAAACCATGGAGGAACCACAAACTAAGCCAATTTTTACGGCTGACGCGGAAGAAATGGCTTTCAGCGAGGGCGTCAGGAGAAATAATAAAATTTTACTGAAAGTCAATTTAGCGGCCGTTAACGGTCTTTTTTTAGTGACGGCGATAACCTTAGCCGTCGGCTATTTAGCAGTCAGTAACCAGTTGATAAGTCATGGCTTTGCCATCAACAGTTTAAAAAATAATATTGCCGAACTGAATAAAAATAATCAAGACTTGGAGTTAAAGGTAATGAATTTAGAGTCATACGCGGCGGTTAACGAGCGGATAACTGCCTTAGGCATGGTCGGCGCCAGTAACGTTGAATATTTAGAGATGCCAAGAGGCGAGGTAGCGATGAGATAACTTCGCCTAAAGGGACAACTCATTATGATCGGCAGCAACCGTTTTAAAAGAAATCCCACTAGCGGGGATAATCGCCTTACCATACTGGGAGCGATTATTTTTTTATTTGCCGCCGGAATTGTTCTGCGCCTGTTTAACGTGCAGATATTAAATTATGACTTGTACAGCGCGCGGGCGATGCGCCAGCACGGAGTAGCCAAAGAAATTTTGCCGCTCCGAGGCCGGATATTCGTGCGCGCCTCGGAAGAGAAGTCGGAGTTATACCCGCTGGCCGCTAATAAAGAATTCGCTTTAGTTTACGCCGTGCCTGAAGACATCGTTAACCCCAAGGAGGCGATGGAGAAATTAACCCCCATTTTATTCCCGTTATTTTATGAAGAACCGGATAAAGATGTTTTAGCCGCGAACATAGAAAAAAATTTGCGCCAGCAAATGGCCGCCGACGTTATTAACCGTAACCCGCCCGCCCCGGGTGAAGAAATTATTATTGACGAGGAACAGCTAAAAATTGCTTTAGCCAAAGAACGGCTTATTTTAGAGGAAAATTTAACCAAAGCCAAAGAAGAGGCAACGAAGGCTTATCAGGAAGAATTGCTGGATAAATTATCCAAACCAAACGATCCTTACGAGCCGTTAGCCAAAAAAGTGGATAAGGACAAGTTGGCGGAAATTTTATCTTTGAACATCGGCGGCGTTGATTATTGGTTAAGCGACTGGCGTTATTATCCGGAGAAAAACATTGCCAGCCATATTTTAGGTTACGTCATTGACAACAACGAAAATGCCGTCACGCAAGGCTTTTACGGTTTGGAAGGTTTTTTTAACCGGGAGTTGGCGGGCACCGTCGGGAAGGTGGTGGCGGAGCGCGACGCCGCCGGTCAAATAATCATCGCGGCCGACCGGCAGGTTAGCCCGGCCGTCAACGGAGCGGATTTAATTTTGACTATTGATAAAACCGTCCAAAACGTCGCTTGCCGCAAACTGAACGAAGCCGCCTTGCGGCACGGCGCTGACAGCGGGGCGTTGATAATAATGAATCCTAAAACCGGCGCCATCATCGCCATCTGCGCCTGGCCGGATTTTGACCCTAACGAATACGGCAAAACCAAAGACATTAATTATTTTAATAATGTCGGCATTTGGCAGGCATACGAGCCGGGATCGGTTTTTAAACCGCTCACAATGTCAATGGGCGTTGATTTAGAGCTGGTAGAGCCGGACAGTAAATTTACCGACACCGGTTCCGTAACCATCGCCACCGAAACCATCAAGAACGCCGAAGATAAAGTTTACGGCGAGGCAACGATGACGCAAGTGCTGGCCAATTCCATCAATACCGGCGCGATTTACGTGGCGCGCAAAGTAGGCATCAACAACTTTTTAAAATACGTTGAGGATTACGGCTTGGGGAAAAAAACCGGCATTACTTTAATGACTGAATCAGCCGGCAACATCAGCTCTTTACGCGATAAAATGCACGGCGATAATTTAAATTTAGCCGTGTCTTCTTTTGGCCAAAGCATAACCGTTACTCCGCTGCAGTTAGCGGCGGCCTTCAGCGTTATCGCCAACGGGGGGATACTGATGCAACCTTACATCATCGCCGAAATCATCAAAGCCGACGGCGAACACTTAAAAACGCCGGTACGGGAAATTCGCCGCGTTATTTCGCCGCGATCCGCTATCCTAGTAGCGGGGATGATGGTCAACGTCGTCGAACAAGGGCATGCTAAACGCGCTGGCGTCCCGGGCTATTACGTTGCGGCTAAAACGGGAACGGCGCAGATAGCTTCCCGCACCGGCCGCGGCTATAGCGGGCGCACGAACCATACGCTAGTCGGATTTGCGCCCGCTGACGATCCGCTGTTCGTAATGGTTACTTATTTGGAAGACCCCAAAGACGCGAAATACGCCGAATCTACCGCTACTCCTCTTTTCGGCGAAGTTGCGAGTTTTGTGCTAAACTATTATCAGGTGGCAAAAGAACGCTAATTAGCGGGTTAATTTATGAAAAAGTTACTCCAATTAAAACTAACAATTTTTATTAACTTGACCTGGTTGATAGCGATTATAATTCTGATAGCGCCTTTAATTGTTTTTGCCGCCGCGGCTGCGGTCAATGGGTCTAATTTAGCGGCCAGATTAAAAGGTAAGATTGTTTTGCAAGTGCAAAGTAAAGGTGAAGCTTGGTATATCAATCCTCAGGACAGCAGACGTTATTTTTTAGGCAGACCGGAAGACGCGTATAATTTAATGCGCGCCTTAGGCATTGGCATTAAAAACAGCGATTTAGAAAAAATTCCCGTATCAGAGGAAAACTTCGGGGGCGTGGATGCCGATAGTGACGGCTTATCGGATGTCATTGAATCTGCCTTTGGCACTAACCCCCAACAAGCCGATACCGACGGCGACGGCTTTAGCGACAAAGAAGAAATTTTAAACAATTATTCGCCTCTGAACAATAAGGCGCTGTCCCTTAACCGCGCTTTTGCCAATAAACATTTAGGAAAAATATTTCTGCAAGTAGAGGCGCATGGCGAGGCATGGTATGTTAATCCGGACAACGGCCAACGCTATTTTTTAGGGCGGCCTAACAATGCCTTTGCCGTGATGAAGAACACCGGTTTGGGCATTACCAACAATAACTTAAACATTATTCCAGTAAGAACATTCACACTCACTTCTTTAGCGCAAAGCGGCAATCGTTCCGACAATATAAGTAGTTCAGTAGTTGATAATATTAATCAAGGCCCAATGAATGACATGGCTAATATAATTTCTCAACCTCTAGTAGCGGAATCCACTAATCTTACACCACTAACATCTTCAAGAGTACCTGCTGCTATACCGCCCATATCACCTCTATCATCCGTTAATAATCCTACAGCTACTAATACCCCCATTTTTACTCCATCACTAACACCTACGCTAATAACAACGGCTACGAGCACCTCATCCCCCCTACCAAATAATCCGATGCCATCCGTTAGAGTAAGTACTTCTACTCCGCTGTCCGTAACTCTAAACATTACCCAAGAACCGGAAAATTTAAACTCAGGGGCTTTAGTGGCTGTTAGCGACGGTGAAATTATTAATTGTTTAGCGCGTTTAGGCGCGAGAAATGTTACTGGCAGAGGCAACCACGGCGTTGGCATTTTAGTCAGCGGCCACAGCAACGTTATTGTCCGCAATTGCGCCGTGTCCGGTTTTTATTTTGGACTTTTTGCCAATAACGCTAATGGTTTAAAAATAGAAAACAGCTCCTTTAATAATAACGCCACCCTTACGGTATCAGACGTATATTCTACTACCGGCGGAGTAGGGGAGTATATTTATACCGCCGGCGCAAATTATCCCATTAAAACTGATTCATCCTATCGGCAACCATTCGCCCCCTTTAATTCTTATGTCGTTAATGATAATTTAAATGGCGTTTTAGACAGGCAGTTTATTATGCTGCCAAAAGAAGCGATTGACACTTCCAGGGTTAATTTAGCCGGCAAGCCAATTTATTATTATGATGGTTTTATCGGCAAAATTGCCAAGTCTCCTTATCTAACTTTCCCCGGCAAAATAAACAAGACGCAAAGGCGGCAAGGAGGCGGAGGAATTATAATCCAAAACTCTAGTGGCATTACAGTTAGTAATGTTACCGCTAGCAATAATTTTTCGGGGTTAGAATTATATAACGTTTCATCCTCTAGAATAGAAAACAGTCAACTAGACCACAATTTCGGCTTCGGCATATTTATGCACGCGTCCGCCTTTAATACCGTTGCCAGTAATAATTTATCTTATACCCGCTATCCATCGGAGTGGCGCCAATGGGACGGGACAGATAACGCCGCTTTAATGATGATGCACGGCTCCAGCAATAATAATATTACCAGCAATAACTTCAGCTACAGCCCAGACGGTTTATTTTTAAGCGCTGACGACGGTAATACTTCTTATCCCACCAGCGATAACAATTTAATTACTAACAATATCGCCACCTACTCTGAAGCCAACGCTTTTGAGGTAGTCTTTTCTAGGAATAATGTTTTGACGAACAATACGGCGAGTTATTCCAAGTATGGTTTTTGGGCAACTTACGGCGATGGTTTAAAAATAAATGACAATATTTTAATCGGTAATTCTAACGCCGGCGTAGAAATTCATATGGGCAAAAATTATGAAGTTACCGGCAATACCATCCGACAAACAGGCAGAGAATTAGTAAAGACCGGCGGTAATTTTGGCTTAGGAATTAATATTATTAACGACAGCAGACAAATACCTTTTGTCCCCGCTTGGATTAGCGTTTTTAACGAAAACAGCAACATCATCGTCCGAAATAATATTTTTAATGACAATAAAAGTGATATTTTTAGCGATCCTTTGTCAGCCGTCGTCGCTTCCGCCGCCGCCGACTCTCCTACCTGTGATACCTTAGTTAGTGGTTCCGCCCCTCACCCTTATGTTATTACTTTTATGGGCGATGGTTTCGCCAATACGACTACTGTACGGGATAATTTCATCCCTTTATGCACGGGCCAAATAGGCAACTTAAATCCCATCAGTACTTTCCCCACTATTAGTAAAAATACGGCCGTACCCAATTTAGGTATTTTTTCCCGCGAGCCATTTCAATCAAATAGTGGAAAATTTACCATTCAATATGTTAATAGCTTAAACAACAATCAAACTCTTGGTTGCCAAAGTAATGGTACTGGTTGCAACTATGCTGCTATTAAAGATCGCGCTTTGGCCGTTTGCCCTAATACTAATATGGTTATCTTTTTTAAAAACGATAGTTTGTTTGGTTGGACAACGGCTAACGGCCCGGATCCATTTGCCTCTGGCAACATTCCTTTAATAGCAATTGGCGTTAGTGCTTCTCCAGATCGTATCACCAACGAACACTGGGGTGTTTGCACGCATGAATTTGGCCATGCTTTTGGCTTTTTGGCAGATGAGGTCAGCGGCACTAAAACCTTAGCTGAAACCGGATATGAAAATAATAGAGATAGCATTGCTAATTGCGCTTTGCCGTCTGAATGTACCAACAAATTTGGTAGCGGGGCGCAATGTATCCCCGGTTGCGGCGGGTCTAATTATTTATCTCGGCCATCACAAAATAGCATTATGTATGGTATAGATTTATCTATCGCTAGTAGTCTAGTATTTAATACTCCCAGTGTTAACCGTTTGAATAGTCTTTTACAGAATACTTTTTTTGGCAGTACCTACCAAACTAACACTTCCGGTTCTACCAACTCTACTTCCGTTGGCTCCCTGCCACTAACAGCTCCTACATCCGTAGTTTCTGCGCCAACCTTTATTTACCCACAAAACGGCCAAGAATTAGCTATCGGAGGTAGCTACGGCTTTAAAGTGCAAGCAGTCAGCGGTGCTGATGCCTACCGTTTCCGTATGTATCAAAATAATACCTTGATTTATGATAATCAACGCGATGATTATTTATCTCCTAATGGTGAATGGGCGATTCACACTGATAATGCTAAATATTCTCAATTTCAAGTCGGTAGTTTGGAGGTGAGAGCCGCGGCTATAATAAGCGGTAATTGGGGCACAGAAAGTAGTATAATCATTACGCTCAAGTGAATTATTTGATAAATGTGCGATTTAAAACAATGAAGCAACTACTTCAACTAAAACTAAAAATTTTCGCTAAGTTAATCCTTTGGAAATACCGGCCCAAAATTATCGGCATTACCGGCAGCGTGGGCAAATCCAGCGCCAAAGAAGCCGTTTACGCCGTGCTGGCGGGAAAATATAACGCGCGGCGGAGCGCTAAAAATTATAACAATGAGCTGGGCGTGCCGCTGACTGTTATCGGAGCGGCGTCAGCCGGCAGAAATATTTTCGGCTGGGGCGCGATATTTTGGCAGGCGCTTTGGCTTATTTTACTGCCTGACAAAAATTATCCGCAAATTTTAATAATTGAGCTTGGCGTTGACCGGCCGGGCGATATGAATTATTTGTTAAAGCTAGTGAAACCATATATTGGCATTATGACTGCGGTCGGTCCGGCGCATCTGGAATTTTTTGGGAGCATTGAAGACATTGCCGCCGAGAAGGGAAAATTAATCAGCGGCTTAGACAGGCAAAGTTGGGCCATTCTGAATATTGACGACAAACGCGTGCGCAAGTATATTAAAAATACGGACGCGTCCGTAATTACTTATGGCTTTGACCAGGCGGCGGATATCGTGGCTGATTACGTTAAGTTCAGTTACACTGGCGGCGAAAGCGACATTAATAATTTGCAAGGAGTTAGTTTTAAAGTCAGCTATCGGGGCGCGACGGTGCCGATACTGTTGCCGCGCAGTTTAGGAATCGGCCAAGTTTATGCGGCGCTGGCGGCCATTGGCGTCGGCATAATTTACGGCTTAGATTTAGTAGCCATCGCCGCGAGGCTGCGCGAATTTATTTGTCCCGCCGGCCGGATGAATTTAATCAAGGGCATAAAAAAAAGCATCGTCATTGACGATACTTATAATTCTTCGCCGGAGGCGACGCTGGCGGCTTTGGACGTTTTGAGTAAAATTCCCTTGCCGGCGGACGGACGGCGTTGGGCGGTACTCGGAGACATGCTTGAACTTGGTTTTGTCAGCGTTGAGTCGCATCAGGCGGTAGGCAGGAAAATAGCGGAATTAGCCGTTGATATTTTAATTACCGTCGGCGAGCGGGCGCGCGATATTGACCGCGGGGCGGCGAGCGCCGGCATGGCGCCGGACGACATCTTTCACTTTCCGCAAGCAGCCGACGCCGGGAAATTTGTGCAAAGCCGGCTAAACGTCGGCGACCTAATTTTAGTCAAAGGATCGCAAGGAATGCGGATGGAAAAAATAGTGAAAGAAATTATGGCGGAACCGTTGCAAGCAAAAGAGTTGTTGGTCAGGCAGGAAGAAGAATGGTTGAACAGCCAATAAAAAGGCGTCAATTATTTTTGTTTTAATGTTTTAATGCATATGTCCCAGGAGGTTAAAAAAAACGATTTAGACAAAGATTTTTCCGTCTTGCTCAAAGAACGGGAGCGGCAGGGCGATATCGGCGAGAGCTTAAAGGAAATTTATCAAGAGGAGGGGGACGCGCTTATTCCCGCCAGCAAAAATAACGACGGTAATTACATTAAAGAAAATAGTATGGCCACAATATCGCGCCGCGACGTTAATCCTTGGCGCAAGATAACCTGGACTTTTTTGCTGTTGCTGCTGGTATTAGCCGGCATTTCCTGGACGTCATTTTTAATTTTTAACGAGGGCAACAGGCTGAACACTAAAGACATTGAATTTAACATCAGCGGCCCGGAAACGGCGACCGTCGGACAGGAGTTGGTGTATGACGTCCAATACAAAAATTTAAGCCCGTTTAACTTAAAGGACGTGGAAATCTACGTGAATTATCCCTCCAGTTTCGTGTTTGTTGACGCCGTGCCCGCGCCGATAGCCGGCAACCATATTTGGAAATTAGAGCAAATTGACACGAAACGCAGCGGCCGCATTGAGTTTAAAGGGCGCCTGCTGGCGGCGGCGGATACGCAGGCGATATTTCCGGCGGCCATTACTTACCGGCCGGAAAATTTCTCCTCTACTTTTGGCGCTGACTCGGGCCTAACCACCACCGTCAATTCCGTCGGTTTAAACATTAACATAGAAGCGCCGTCGTTTTTTAACGTCAAGGAAGAAGCGGCCATAACGGTTAAATACGCCAAACTAAAAGAAAGCTACCTGAATAATTTTAAAGTAATTTTTAACGCCGGCGATGATTTTTCCCTTAGCGGCAGCGATAAAAGCGGCGTCTGGACAATCGCTAACCTGCCCGATACCCAGCAGCAGCTAAGCATTAAAGGCCAATATGCCGCCAAGCCAGCGGCAGGCGAGAAACTAAAATTATCTTTAGCCGCGCCCCAAGAAATAAAAGTTATTAACGAGGCGGGCGAAGTTACGGCCCAAACTAAAGATTATGTTTTTTATGAATATGAATGGTCGCCGATAGTGGCGGCAGGAGCTTTGAATTTGAGTTTAACGGTCAACGGCGCGACGGCGGACAAGCCGGTAAACTTCAACGACACTTTAAATTACGTCGTGCATTATAAAAATACCAGCGAGGCCACTTTAAAAAATATTATTATTATGGCGACGATTGATTCTTCTTTGGTTGATTGGCAGACATTGCAAGACGAACAAAAAGGGGAGGTAAAAGAGGGGGCGATAATCTGGACTAAGGAGCAGATCAGGAATTTAGCGGCAGTAAAGCCCAATGAGGAAGATAGCTTTGGCTTCGCCGTTAAAATAAAGGGACGGGAGCAGATAAAAGATCTGCCGAGCGCCGACGTTAAAATCCGCACCGCACTGGATTACAGTATTGACAGCGCCCTTAATAAGGCCGACAACCCCAGCGCGCAGATTGTCAACGCGGTGAACAGCGACCTGCAATTTAATAACGAGGTGAGATATTTTGACCGCCAAAACATCGCCGTCGGCGAAGGGCCGCTACCGCCTAAAGTCGGGCAAAAAACCAGCTGGCATGTTTATTGGACTTTGACTAACAGCTTGCACGATTTGGAAAACATTACCGTCAGCGCGGCGCTTGCGGGCGGCGTCCGCTGGGAGAACAACGCCGTTAATGCGATTGGCGTCGTCAATTACCTAAGCGACCGGCGAGTCGTTAACTGGACAATAAGTTCTCTCGATGCGGTGGCGCAACCGGCGCTGTTGGATTTTGTCGTCAGCCTGACGCCGCCCGCAAGCGCTAAAAATAAAGTTCTGCCTTTGCTAAACCAAGCGCGCGTAGAAGCCAAAGACAAACAAACCGGCGGCGTTATTGTTTTTACCGCCAAAGCCAAAACGACTAATCTGGAAGACGACGAATTAGGCAAAGGGCAGGGGAAGGTGGAATAAAAGAAGTAAGAAGTAAAAATTAAAAAATAAGAATGTTTCAATCCATAAATTTATTATATCTTATTTAATAAAATTAAATTTATGTTCAAAAAATTTTTTTTGGGCGCGTTAATTTTCGTCTTGGCTTGGGGCGTGTTTATACCGCTTAATGTCGGAGCCAATGGCGCAGTAATTAGTTTATCTAATGCCACTGTCACTGCCGGCGAGCAAGCTACCGTTACGGTAAGTTTAGCGGGAGTAACTGATATGGTAGGATTTCGGATTGGAGTAACTTGGCCGGAACAATTAGATTATGTGTCCGATAGCATGGCTCTTACAAGCGATACTGCCGGATTTACGATCGTCACCAATGAGAATGTTGCTGATTATGCCGGCAACGGCGTTTTATCTTCCGCTGCTTCCGCCTATGCAGTTAGCGGATCGCTTAATTTAGTCACTTTTCGTCTGTTAGTGCCAGCCGGGACTGCCGCGGGTAGTTACACGTTAACCATTAATCCCAGAACCCGGTTAAATGACGGGGCAATTCCGGTTACCTTCCAAAATAGTACTATCACGGTTATTGCCAGCCCGGCGCCAACGCCACCGCCGACATACCCAGATTTAGTAGTTAATACTATAACTCTAATGCAGAATAGCACTGCTATCTTATCAGGCAACCCGCAAGCAGGTCAGTCCTTTTATGCTCAAGCGAATTTTTCCAATACCGGAGAAGCGGCCGTAAATAATCCTTTTTACATCAATGTGTATGTAGACAGTGTTTTAAATTCCCACTTAGCCGTCAGCAGTGCTTTAGCTAGCAGCACTAGTGCTAAAATTAGTAATGCTGTTACCTTAAGTACCGTGGGTAGCCATCTCATTAGCATCACTATTGATTCCGAAAACAGCGTTACTGAATCCAATGAGAACAATAATACCTTAAATCAAACTATCGCTATCGTTGCAGCGCCTGTTAGCAGTAATAGTGCTACCACGAACCCAAACAATACAACTAATTCTTCCGGCAGTTCTACTGTTGGCGGCTCTACTTCCGGCGGTGGTTCTGGCAGTTCTTACCTAGGCCAACCAGATTTAACCATTTCTGATATCGCGGCCATAGACAATAAAATAAGAATAACCTATTCCAATATCGGAACCGCCGCCGCACCGGGGCAATTCAAAATTAATTTAGCGGATGACTACGGTAAGTTATCAAGCACTGGTGAATTGGAAATTTCCAAAATAGTCAATGAAAGCGGCATATTGAATATCAGAGCATCCGGCTATATTGATTTCGGCGTTTTAGCAGGGCTTCATTATCTGATGGCTACTGTTGATAGCAATAACAATATCATTGAATCTAATGAAAATAATAATACTTTTACCAAAAAGATAGATATTCAAGGATGCCGTGAATATACCACAGTTTCTCCGGAAGTAGAAAAAGAGTGTCTAGCTAAAGGAGGAAAGATGGTGGGAGGCAAAGACGCTAACGGCTGCGCCACCCCGCCTAAATGTGTTCTTCCTTTGACTTTAGAAGGATGCCGTGAATATACCACAGTTTCTCCGGAAGTAGAAAAAGAGTGTCTAGCTAAAGGAGGAAAGATGGTGGGAGGCAAAGACGCTAACGGCTGCGCCACCACGCCTAAATGCGTTCTTCCTTTGACTTTAGTTTGTACCCAAGAATACAACCCAGTCTGCGGCGTTGATAATAATACTTATAGCAACCGTTGTGTGTCGGAAAAACAGAAAAAAGTGAAAGTGGCTTACGAAGGGACTTGCCGTTTTACCGGTACGACCAATAAATTCCGCAACGCTTATTGGCAATGCTATGACGGCCAAGAGTCAAACGAAGGCGGCGATACCTCCTGCAAGACATCGGAAACCTGGCAACAATACGCGAAAGAGGCCTGCCAGAACCATTGTTACGCTGACGGCAGCAGGTGCGGCGTCAAGACTTTTAAAATGACGAACGAGTGCGGAGAAGGAGCGACTACCCGCGTTTCTAACGCCCCTGCTCAATCAGGGTCCCAGCCAGCACCGGGAACAGACAGCGAAATAATCAAACTTCAGCGGCAAATTTCGGATTTAGAACAAAAAGTCATTGGTTTGGAAAAGAATTTAGTAACGCGCATTGACCAATCGCTGGTTAACCGCGTTAAAGGCAAAATTTTACTGCAAACCCAAGCTAACGGTGAGGCCTGGTATGTTGACCCTGCTTCCGAGAACAAATTTTACATGAAAGATGGGAGAGCGGCTTACGACATTATGCGCGCGTTGGGGCTAGGTATTTCTAACGCTAATTTGGGGAAAATACCGGTCGGCGTTCAACAAAATATTTACAGCTTAAAAGACAGCGACAACGACGGCATTCCGGATAACCTGGAAGTTGCCATTGGCACCGACCCGAACAAAGCCGATACGGACGGCGACGGCTATGACGACAAAACCGAAGTGTTAGCCAGTTTCAAACCCACCGGCACTGATAAGTACGCTTACGACACTAAATTAATAGACCGGGTCAAAGGCCGGATTTTACTGCAAGTTGAATCTCATGGCGAGGCCTGGTATATTAATCCCAACGACGGCAAACGATATTATTTAGGCGACGGCAACACGGCCTATAATGTAATGCGCTTTCTATCTCTAGGCATTAAAAATGATGATTTGCGTAAAATACAGGTAGGAGAATTTGAAGAGTAATAACTTAGGGGTTTGATTGGAAATTTAGAATTAGAATCAGGCATTATTAAAGTTGTTTTTTAGCGCCTAGTGTGTTAATATAAATTACACTTACTCATTTGATGAGATAATGTTAATATATTCTTAAATTTATGCCCAAATTCTTTTCCTTTTCCCGGGAGAAAAGTTTTTTAGTACGGTTATGCGAAGCGGTGATTACTTTAACCGTCGCCCTGATTTTATTTTTACTGCCCCTCTTTTTCACCGGGCTGGTATCGCAAGGCATTGTTTTTGAAAAATTAGTTTTATTTTATTTGTTAGTGTTGCTGGGTTTGGTGGCTTGGATAACCAAAGGCGTGGCGGCGGGAGAATTAACCATCATTAGAACGCCGCTAGATTTGCCTATCGGCGCTTTGGGGGTCATTTTACTTATTTCCTCAATTTTTTCCGTTGATAAATTAACCAGTTTTGTCGGCTCCTACGGCGCCACGACTAAAAGCTTCGTCGCTTTTGTCATTTACCTGATTTTTTACGGTTTAGTGGTTAATAACATTAATTATCGGCGGCTGAAAATATTTTTTTGGTCTTTGATTTTAGGGGCGGTAGCGACGATTGCTTACGCTACTTTGCAAGTTTCCGGAATTTTCCTTTTGCCTTGGGCGATTACGCAAACGATTTCTTTTAACCCTATCGGCAGCTCGTCGTCATTAGGAATATACGTGGCGGCGATGCTGCCCCTGTTGGCGTTAGCCGTTCCGTTGGCAGTTAAAGAAGACAAGCGTTCGTTAGGAGGCAAGCTGTTAGCCATCGGCTGGACGGCAATAGTCGCATTGGCGGCGCTGGTCGCTTTGTTTTTGCTGTTTTTATTAAATAATTTTGTTTTTTGGCCGGCGGCTATTTTAGGGATGGCGATTTTTTTGATGTTTATTCTTTCTAAAGTAGTGCGCCTGCGCTCCGCGGACACTTTCATCCCCGTTGTCATATTTTTAGCTTTAATAACTTTTTTAGTCGGCGGCAATTTTAATTTAGTAAATGCGCAGCTGCCGACGGAAGTCAGCCTGTCAAGAGACCTTTCCTGGCGCATCGCTAAGGAGAGCTTAAAGCGCGATCCGCTCTGGGGCAGCGGACCGGCCACTTTTGATTACGCTTTCGTAAAATACCGCGGCTCGGAATTTAATTTCAGTAATTTATGGGATGTCCGCTTTGATACGGCTCACGGCAATTTTTTTGAGTCGTTGGCCACTATCGGAATTTTGGGAACGGCCTCCCTCGTCATCATTAGTTTAATTTTATTGAGCATCGTGTTTATCGCCTTAAGCCGGTCCGAAAATAAAGAAGTCAAAGTATTTTTATTGGGGGTTTTTTCCAGTTTGGTAGTTTTAGCCGCCAACGCGGCTTTGCTGACGGTTGCCGGCAGCATTATTTTATTGATTGCCGTTTTAGGCTCGCTGACGATGGCTTTAGTCGTCATTAATTACCCGGAGAAATTTAAAGAGTTAAAATTATCCTTTCGGTCTTCGCCTAAATACGCGCTCGCCTTAGCCGCCATTTTTCTCTTAGTCAGCGCGGGCGTAGTAGTGCTTTTCACCAGCGGTTTTAAAATTTATTTAGCCGATTTTTACGCCAATAAAGCCAACGGCACCGACTCGGCCACGGCCGTTAACTACCTCAATAAAGCGATCGCCACCGCTGATTATCAAGACGAATATTATTTGCGGCTGTCGCGGCTATACATAGTGATGGCTAATCAGGAAGCGAACAAAGGCCAATCAGCCAACCTCAACAGCATCCAAAACTACTTAAGTTCCGCGATTCTGACCGGCAAAAAAGCGGTTGATTTAACTCCGAACAGCGTGGTAAATAAAGAGTCGCTGGCGTTAATTTACGAAAACGCCGCCACTTACAACATCGCGGGAGCGCTGGAATGGGCGGAGAAATATTACACGGAAGTGACGCAACTGGAGCCGGATAATCCGACCGCTTACGTCCGCTTAGCCTTAATTAACATGGCGCACGCGAACCAAGAGGCAGGGGCCGAAGAAAAAAATAAGTTTTATGCCGAAGCGATAAAATTTTACGGACAGGCAATCAGCAAAAAATCAAATTTAGCGCCCGCTTATTACGGCATCGCCATTGCTTACGAAAAGTTAAATAATTACGACCAGGCGATTGAAGAAGTAGGCAAAGCCGTAACCTTGGCGGCCGATAACTTAGACTATCGTTTTGAATTAGGGAGGCTGTATTTTAACCGCGGCGTGCGCAGCCAAAATTTGCAGCAGCAGCAAACCAAAGAAATCGCCGCCGCGGCCGACCGGGGCCAGACAGTCATTCAGGAGGAAAAATTAAGCGTTCAGGAAGAACAATCAAATCAAGCCGTCACTTTCAACAACGATTTGCAAGTTGCGGACGCGATTTTTAAAAATGTCATTGAAATAAGCCCAAAGCACGCTAACGCTTTGTACAGTTTAGCTCTCATTTATGAAACTATCGGCGATAAAGAACAGGCCAAGCAATATTATGGAAAATTACTGGATATCGTTAGCGACCAGCCGACCAAAGAAGCGATTGTAAAGAAACTCCAGGCGCTGTAAGCATGGGCACTTGACATATTTTAAAGGAAAACATATAATAAGCTTAAATTCACAACCGAAATTAAAAGCTAAGATATATTAGTAACCAATCATTATCGATTCGGTAAAATTCTTTCCCGCAATACTGCGGGAGGAATTTTTTTAAGTTTTTTTATTTACCCCCACACCCAGAATGGCGTTTAGGCTCGCGCCCCAAGAAACGGGTACGGCCACATCCGTAAGGGTGTGAGGGTGTATTTCCTGAATGACAGACAACAACAAGCCACCGCGGAAAATTAATATTCCCGAGGGAAACAACAGCCAGAATTCCATCATTAACGCTAAAGATTTTATTGAAGCAGTCGGCGAGGTGCTGGAGCTGAAGCCCGGGGCAACTTTTATCGTCAGCTTAGAAAGCGGCCATGAAATTTTATGCCATTTGTCCGGCCGGATGAGAATGAATAAAATCAAGCTTTTGCCCGGCGACCGCGTCAAAGTAGCCATGAGCCCTTACGATTTAACAAAGGGGCGAATAACTTATAGACTGTAAATTTATGAAGGTGCGTGCGTCAGTTAAACCAATTTGTAAGGATTGCAAGGTAGTCCGCCGTAAAAAGCGGGTTTATGTTTTGTGTAAAAACCCTAAACATAAGCAGCGGCAAGGATAATTCAATGTAGAATTACGAATTATTAATTACGAATTAAAAAATAAATATTCATAAATTCGTAATTGATAATTGTTAATTGATGAACACTATGGCAGTAAGAATAGCGGGCGTAACCATTCCTAACGATAAAAGAGTAGAGGTGGCCTTAACCTATATTTTTGGCATTGGCCGAACCAGCGCTAACCAGATATTGCAAAAAGCGCAGGTAGAGCGCGACGCCCGAGTGCATAGTTTAAGCGAAGAAGAGGTAAACAGGTTAAGGGCTATTATCGAAAAAGAGTATCGAGTGGAGGGCGATTTACGACGGGAAGTAGTAAGCAACATTAAACGCTTAAAAGACATCGGCTGTTACCGCGGCATCCGGCACAGCAAAGGGTTGCCGGTCAGAGGGCAGCGGACGAAAACCAATTCTCGTACGGTCCGCGGCAACGTCCGAAAAACCACCATTTCCGGTAAGCGTCCGTCAGCCCAGAAAACTTAAAAAGCTAACAACCAAAGATTATTTTTATGTCTGAAGAAAAAAAAACAAACGCCGCTTTAGCTGAACCGCCGGAGGGCGAGGGTGCTAATGTCCAGAGCGCCGTTGACGAAGCCGGCGGAGAAAGTAAAGAAGATCTTAAAGGAAAAAAAGCGCCGTCCGCCGCCGTCCGCCGGAAAAAGAAAGAAAAAAAGACGGTAGCGGCGGGGCGGGCTTACATCAACGCCACTTATAATAATACTATTATTACTTTGACGGATCCGGGCGGCAACGCGGTAGCTTGGTCGAGCGCCGGCGCCTGCGGTTTTAAAGGTGCCAAAAAAGCAACGCCTTACGCGGCGCAGGTTATCGTCAAAAAAGCCGTTGATAAAGCGAAGGAGTACGGGTTGAGAGAGGTAGCCGTTTTCGTCAAAGGCGTCGGTACCGGGCGCGAATCAGCGGTCAGGGCTTTAAACGCAAACGGTTTGAATATTTTAAACATCAAGGACATAACGCCGATTCCTCATAACGGCTGTCGGCCGCGTAAGCCGCGTAGAGTTTAATTATTATCTATGAAAAAATACACTCACAAAATGTGCCGCCGTTTAGGAGTAAAGCTTTGCCAGTCTGACAAATGTCCGCTCGGGCGCCGCAATTATCCGCCGGGAGTCCATGGCCCCAAAGGAAGGCAGCGTCAGACGGAATACGGCATGCAGCTGGCGGAAAAACAGAAAGCCAAGGTCAGCTATAACGTGTTAGAGAAACAATTCCGTTTAATTTTCGAACGAGCCGCTAAAACTTCCGGAGATGTCGGGCAAAACTTGGTAGTATTGCTGGAGAGGCGGCTGGATAACGTCATTTATCGCTTAGGTTTTGCCGGTAGCCGCGCCCAGGCAAGGCAATTAGTCAATCATGGGCACTTTTTGGTCAATGGCCAGAAAATTAACATTCCTTCTTATGCCGTTAAAGCCGGGGACATAATCGGCTTGCACTCCCACAGCACCGACAATAAATATTTTAAGCAGCAGTTGGGTAAATTAAAAGTAGCCGCCATCCCCGGCTGGCTTTATTTTGACTCCTCCAAAAAAGAAGCAAAAGTGTTAAGCGCCCCCCAATCGAGCGGAGTGGAACAGCTGTTTGATGTGCAGGCGATTACTGAATATTATTCGCGCCGCTAACCGGCGGGGGGAATTATTTTTAAGCAGCCGGTTAATTTTTATTTGGATTTTATATATATAATTAAAGTTAAAATTTTATGCCCAAGATAGTTTTACCTCAAAAAGTAATTTTTACCCAAACTGAAGACGCTAACCATGGACAAATAGTGATTGAGCCCTGCTATCCGGGATACGGCATAACCCTAGGGAACGGCTTGCGCCGGGCGTTGCTGTCGTCGTTAAAGGGAGCGGCGGTGGTGGGGGTCAAAATAAAAGGCACCAGCCACGAATTCACTACTTTGCCGCAGGTTAAAGAAGATGTGTTAGAAATAATTTTAAATTTAAAGAATTTGCGTCTAAAATTTTTTGCCGCAGAAAATGAAGTTATCAAATTAGAACTGAAAGCGCAAGGAGAAAAAAAGGTAAGCGCCAAAGAGATAACTAAAAACAGCCAAGTTGAAATTATTAATCCCCAGCTGCACCTCGCGGAAATAACCGAAGCGAACGGCAGTTTAGAGATGGAAATTTTTGTCGCGTGCGGATATGGTTACAGTCCGATTGAGGGCAGGGAAATTCCTAATAAAGAGGTCGGCTATATTGAAATTGACTCCATCTTCAGCCCGGTAAGAGTGGTTAAAGTCAATGTGGAAAATGTCCGCGTTGGCCAAATGACTGATTGGGATAAATTAATTATTGAGGTAAAAACCGACGGCACCATCAGTTTTAGGGAAGCTTTTAAGCAAGCGGCGGAAATTTTGGTTGAACAGTTTTCTTTTGTCTTAGCTGAAGCTAAAAGAGAGGTGGGTGAAGAGGACGGCGCCGGCGCCGCTCCGGCCGAGGAGGAAGCCGTTGTGGTTGAAAACGCCGCCGAACCAAAAGAAAAGAAGCACGCGAGAAAGAAAGACTCCAAGGGAAAAGAAGCGGAATAAATTCAAACACCTTCACCCCCACGCCAAATCTTGGTGGAGGGGAATTCCCCCACACCAAAATTTGGTGTGGGGGTATTCTGGAAGGTGTCTGGATAAATAATTTAGATTGTAAATAAGTATGCGCCACCGGCAAAGCAATAAAATTTTGGGACGAACTAAACAGCCGCGGGAAATGATGTTGCGTAATTTAGCGGCCAGTATTATTATTTACGAAAAAGTCAAGACGACGCAAAGCAAAGCCAAGGCCGTGCGCCCCTTAGTAGAAAAGTTGATTACTGTCAGTAAGCAAAATGATTTAACCGCCCGCCGCAAACTGGCGCGGCTTTTGCCGCAGCCGTTAGCCATCAAGAAGCTGATGGAAACAATAAATAAGCGCTATCTGGACCGGAGCAGCGGCTATACCAAAATCGTCAAACTTAACCGGCGAGCGGGTGACAGTGCGGTCCTAGCGCAGATTGAGTTAGTTTAAAAATATGGAACATAAAAGCAACCAACAACCGCAAACAATAGACGCCACGGATAAAGCAATCGGCAGAATCGCTTCGCAAATAGCCGTTCTTTTGCGCGGTAAAAACAAGCCGGAGTATCAGCCGCACCTTGACGGCGGCGGCGGCGTGGCCGTGATTAACATCGCTAAGGCTAAATTTAGCGGAGTAAAATTAAAGCAGGCGGAATACAAAAGGCATTCCGGCTATCCGGGGGGCTTAGTCAGAACAAAAGTAAGCGAAGTCTTTGCCAAAAATCCGGGTGCCGTTCTGCGTCGGGCCGTTTGGAGCATGCTGCCAAAAAATAAATTAAGACGAGGGATGATAAAAAGATTAAAAATAGTGTAATTTAAACTATGGAAAAAGAAAATAAAACAATCGAGCTGAAAGGAAGATACATCTTTGCCGCCGGTCGGCGTAAAAGAGCCGTTGCCCAAGTGCGAATGTATAAAAACGGCAAAGGGGCGATGACGATTAACGACAAAAAAATTACGGAGTATTTTCCGATAGCCGAGTATGCCCAACTGGTATTGACGCCGCTGAAGCTGGTCGGCTTAGAAGATAAAGTTGACTGTTCAATCATCGTGCGCGGCGGCGGCAAGCGCGGCCAGGCAGAAGCGGTCCGGCACGGCCTGGCGCGGGCGCTGATAATAATTGATAAAGAATTGAAGTCCGCCCTAAAAGCGGAAAAGTTGCTCACCCGCGATCCGCGCCGGAAAGAAAGAAAAAAGCCGGGTCTTAAAAAAGCGCGGCGCGCCGAACAATGGAGCAAACGGTAAGTCTTACACAACGCATAACATAAAATACGCAACAAAATATCCCGCAGCACTGCGGGATATTTACTATAGAGCAACTTTGTTATTTTTAGAAATATAAGTATAATATAAACAATATCTTTAATATTTGTATATTTGTCCCGAGTACGCGGGATTTATAATTGGTAGGTATGAAAATAATAAACATCGCCAAGAATACCAGTTATTTTACGTTAGCGCTGATTTTGCAAAAAATAATTTCTTTTGGTTACTTTATCATCATCGCGCGCGCCATCGGACCGGAAAATTTAGGGAAATATTATTTTGCCATTTCTTTTACCACCGTATTTTCTATTTTTATCGATATCGGCATGTCGTCCGTGCTCATCCGCGAAGTCGCCAAGTATCAGGAGCGAGCTTACAACTATTTAAGAAACATCATCGGCTTAAAGCTAATGTTATCGGTTTTGTCCGGAGGAATTGTTTTTATCCTGATTAATCTCATGGGCTACCCCTCCTTAACCAAAGACTTGGTGTATCTTTCTTCGCTGGCGATGGTATTAGATTCCTTTACGCTGGTATTTTTTTCCGTCAGCCGCGGTTTCCATAACTTAAGCTACGAAAGTTTTGCGGTAGCCGGCTATCAACTGATAACGTTGGTTTTGGGAGTAACTTTTTTAAAAGCCGGTTTTAGCTTGCGCTGGCTGATGGGGGCGGTAGTAATCGCGAGCTTGATAAATTTTTGTTACGCCGCCGGTTTGGTTGTGGTTAAGTGGCAGTTAACGCTTTGGCCCGCGCTCAAGTACAATTTTATAAAAAACATGATGGCGATGGCGCTGCCGTTCGCTTTCTACGGCATTTTTCAGAGATTTTATACCTATTTTGACAGCATCTTATTATCCCTGCTCGCGGGCGACAGGTTTGTCGGTTTGTACAGCGTCGCTTTTAAAATAACTTTTGCCTTGCAGTTTTTACCGCTCGCTTTCGTCGCCTCTCTGTATCCCGCCATGAGCGCCTATAACGTAAGCGACAAAAAACAGCTGGCGGTTACTTTTGAACGGGCAATGAATTATTTAATCATTATCGCGTTGCCGATATCGGCCGGCATTATCGTTTTGGCGGATAATTTAATTTTAATTTTTAAATCCGAGTACTCCGGCTCAATTTTGCCCCTGCAAATTATCATTGCGAGTCTCGTGTTTATTTTCGCGTCGTACCCGGTCGGTTCGCTGCTGAACGCCTGCGACAAACAAAAAATTAACGGCGCTAACATGGCGGCGGTGCTCGCGGCCAGCGTGGTCATGAACTTAATTTTAATACCAAAATTACAGGCCGTCGGCGCCAGCATCACGGTGCTCGCCACCAATATTTTGCTTTTGGCTTTAGGGTTAATTTGGGTGCCAAAAATTATCAGTTACCGTCCTTGGGCTATCGTTAAAGTTTTACTGAAATCTTCAGCCGCCGCCGTTTTGATGGGCATTCTTTTGTTTTATTTTAGGGAAAGCGTTAATATTTTCGTCCTCATTCCCGTAGGCGGGGTTATTTATTTTGTTTCTTTATATATTATTAAGGGCTATACGAATGCCGATGTGGTTAGCATTAAAAATTCACTTGTTGGGAAAAATGTGTAAGCATTAAAACATGGAAACATTAAAACAAAATAGCAACGTTTTGCTTTTTACCTTAGAGTATCCTCCCGCTATCGGCGGGGTAGCGAATTACTACGGCAATTTAGTTAAATACTGGCCGGACGGCGAAATTAAAGTGTTAACGAATAAAAATTTAATCAAGCCGCATTGGCTGTTTGGGCTATGGCATCTATGGCGGGCGATCAGAAAGTTTGACATAAAAATAGTGCTGGTTGGCCAAATTTTGCCGCTCGGCACCGTCGCTTGGCTGCTGTCCCGATTGCCCGGAGTTAAATTTAATTATGTTGTTTTTTTGCACGGCTTGGATCTGACCTCTGCCTTGAAAGTGCCGCGGAAGAAAAAGTTAACGGGTAAAATTTTAGCCGGCGCGCAGAAAATAATGGCGGCCAATAGTTATACGGCAAAGTTAGCGGGGGAGATTGTTGATAAAGGAAAAATTGTGATAGTCAACCCCGGCATTTCAAAGAATATTGGATATTGGATATTGAATGCTAAGAGTTTGATTTTGAAGTACAAGTTAGAAGGCAAAACAATACTTCTGCAAGTAGGTCGGTTAGTAAAACGCAAAGGTTATGATAAAGTATTGGAAGCATTGCCAAAAGCGTTAAAAGAATGCCCAGGATTTTTATATGTAATCATCGGCAATGGTCCGGTAATATCCAATATCCAATATCTAATATCTAAACATAATATCCAAAATAACGTGTTGCTGATAACCGATGCTGATGACTCCGAAGTTAACTCATGGTATGAGTTGTGTGATATTTTCATTATGCCCGCGCGCAATATTGACGGAGATTTTGAAGGATTCGGGATAGTGTACCTGGAAGCGAACGCGCACGGCAAGCCGGTAATCGCCGGCGATTCGGGCGGCGTGCGCGACGCGGTTATTGACGGCGTCAACGGGCTATTGGTTGATCCGGAAAGCGTTGAGGAAATCGCGCAAGCGATTATTAAATTAGGTAAAGATGAGAATTTAAGAAAGAAATTGGGAGAGCGGGGGAGGGAAAGAGCGCGACAATTTAATTGGCAGGCGCAAGTAGAGAAAGTCATGAAAGCATTAAAACGCTAGAACATTAAAACAAAAAAATATAGTGTCATTGCGAGGAAATTAGGATATTAAGATATCGGATGTTTTTATAAAACGAGTATGTTTAAAAATAAGTTAATTTCCATAATAATTCCAGTTTACAACCAAGCCGAAGAAATTCAGGCAACCTTGGCGTCGGTTTTAAGCCAAACATACAAAAAGCATGAAGTCATTATCGTTAATGACGGCTCAACGGACAGTACGGCGGTAGCGTTAGAAAATTTAAAGCGTAAATTTTGGGATAAAAAAATCCGCTGTAAAATAATTCAGCAGAATAACCAAGGCGCGAACGCGGCGCGCAATCGCGGCGCCGCAGAAGCGAGGGGAGAATATATAATTTTTTGGGACGCGGATATAGTGGCGGCGCCGGCAATGCTTGAGAAAATACATAAGCCGTTGCAAGACAATCCAAACGTCAGTTACGCGTATTCGTCCTTTGTTTACGGTTCACCCCCACACCTATTGAATAATATTCCTTTTATTCTTAAAGCCCCATATCTTAATAGGTGTGGGGGTAAAAAATTTAAGCTTTGGCCGTTTGACGCGGACAAGTTAAAACAAATGCCGTATATCCATACTACCTCTTTAATCAGGCGCGAACATGCCGGGCGTTGGGACGCGGAAATAAAGCGCTTGCAGGATTGGGATTTATGGCTTACCTTGTTAAAACAAGGCCATATCGGCGTTTGGGTGCCGGAATATTTATTTACCGTTAATACTCAACACGGCACGATGTCGCATTGGCTGCCGCGCTGGGCTTATAAATTTATGCCCTGGTTGAAAGAAGTGAAGAAGTATAAGGAGGCGGTGGAGGTGATAAAAAGGAAACACGAATTAAATTTTTAATTTTATAATTTTTAAATAATTTTTAATGCTCTAATTTTTAAACATTAGGATTTAAAGTTTATTTAAAAATTAAAAATTACAAAATTAAAAATTATGGATGTCAGCATAATCATCGTCAATTGGAATGTCCGTAACTTGCTGTACCGCTGTTTACAGTCTATTTTTATTTTTACCCGCGACCTTGAGTATGAGGTGATTGTGATAGACAATTTTTCCCTTGACGGTTCGGTGCAGATGCTTAACGATTTAAGCTTTACGCAGCCAAATTTACGCGTTATTTTTAATCAGGAAAACGCCGGCTTTGCGCGCGCCAACAATCAGGGATTACAGGTAGCTAAAGGAAAATACGCGCTGTTTATGAATCCGGATATGGAACTCGTGGAAAACACGCCGCGCCTGTTGTTTCATTATCTGGAAGCGCGGCCCGGCATCGCCGCCTGTACCTGCCAATTGCAGTACGGCCAAGGCAACCGCCAGCCCAACATTAAGCGCGACCCGACTTTTTGGTCCCAACTTTGGATTTTGTATAAACTGCATCATTTTTGGCAGCCGCCTTTCTTAAAAAAGTATTTAGCCAAAAATTTTGAGTATAGCCGCGAACAAGAGGTGGAGCAAGTAATGGGAGCTTTTATTTTTACGCGCCGAGACACGATAAATAAAATCGGCGGTTGGTCGGAGGATTACTTTATTTGGTGGGAAGACGTTGACCTTTGCAAGCGTCTGCGGCAATTAGGCGCGGTAATCGTTTATACGCCCATCAGCCGCGTCCTGCATTACGAAGGACAAAGCTTTGCCCAGCAGTTAAGCTTTCCTAAACAGCGCCAATTTAACCGCGGCCTGCTGACTTATTTTAAAAAACATCATCATCGCTTAGCGTGGTTTATGTTGCGGCTCGCGAGCATTGATAGCTTGGCATTAGCGTGGTTGGCGCAGTTATTGCGGCTTAAACAAAGGACGCAGTCAAGGTTGTAATTGTCATTGCGAGCGGAGCGAAGCAATCCCGTGAATATCAGGTAACGCAAAATTAACGGGATCGCCACGCCCCTTCGGGGCTCGCGATGACAGAAAAAAGTATGTTTCAAAAATTTCGTCTTTATTTTCTCCTGATTTTTCTCGCTGAACTTCTGTCGTTTGGCGGATTTTTATTACCAGAATTCAGGCAGACAGCTTTTTTTGTCACGGTGTTACTGGTTTTGCTTTTATCTTTACAAAAATTAGAGTACGGCCTGCTGATTTTACTCGGGGAACTGTTTATCGGCTCCAAAGGATATTTATTTTATTTTGAGCAAGGAGAGCTGGTTATTTCCATCCGCATCGCTTTGTTTTTAGTAATAATGTCGGTTTGGCTCGCTAAAATAACGGTGCTGTGGAATAGAGAAGGTTATCGTTTCCTGCTGGCAAAATTAGCCCTGCCTTTTGGGCGCTATTACGGCTTATTGGGCGTAGCCATCGGGTGGGGGATAGTAAATGGGTATTTCCGCGGCAATGAATTCAGCAATATTTTTTTTGACGCCAATTCTTGGATTTATTGGTTAATGATTTTTCCTCTCGCTTACGTCGTTAATGAGCGCGAAGAAAACGGCGGCGAATTTTGGCGGGAGTTGTTGGCGGTTTTTAGCGCGGCGGTAATTTGGCTTAGCGCCAAAACTTTAGGGTTGCTTTTTGCCTTTTCCCACAGTTTAATCGTTGCTCTTTATGAATTATACCCCTGGATTCGCGTTACCGGCGCGGGAGAGATTACCGTTATGGAAAGCGGTTTTGTGCGGATTTTTTTTCAGAGCCAGATCTATGTGCTGATAGCGATGACGACAGCCGCCGCGGCAGCGGTTTATTTTAAGTTACTTAGGGATAAAAAGAAATTGTTATATTGTTATATCGTTATATTATTATCAGCTTCCGTAGCAATAATTAGTTTTTCGCGAAGTTTTTGGATTGGTTTAGCGGCTGGTTTATTAGTTTATTGGTTTATTAGTTTATTGGTTGATAAAAAAAATTGGCAGGCTATTTTTTTGAGTATGGGCTTTACTTTAAGCGCGGCAATTTTAAGCATCGCCTTAGTTTTTGGCATCGTAAAATTTCCTTACCCCCGGCCGACCGCCGCTTTTGACCTAAGTTTGCTTTCGGAGCGCGCCGGCAAAATAAGCGGAGAAGCGGGCGTATCCAGCCGCTGGAATTTACTGCCGCCGCTCCTGCGTGAAATCAAGCAAGCCCCGCTGCTCGGCAAAGGTTTTGGCGCGACGGTAACTTATAAAACGCAGGACCCGCGCGTTTTGGAACAAAATCCCAGCGGGGAATACACGACCTACGCGTTTGAGTGGGGCTATTTGGACATCTGGCTGAAACTGGGGTTAATTGGTTTACTGGTTTACATAGCGTTGTTGGGAAAAATATTCATTGAAGGAATTAAAACAAGTTACAAGTTGCTATGTATCAGCTTGCTATCAGGTTTAGTCATGATTATGGTAACGAGCTTCTTTAGTCCGTATTTAAATCACCCGTTGGGGATTGGGTATGTAATATTAACATCATTAATTCTTGGGCAAAAGAAAAAGCCGCCGTTCCTCCCGTGAGAGAAACTGCGGATTTTTTTAACTTTTAACTCTTTTTTACCTGACTTTCATCTCCACTTTTTCCTGCGGGCTCAAAATGATTTCCACTTTGTCGTTGTCTTTGATTTTGCCTTCAATAATTTCCAAGGCGAGCTCGTCCAAAATTTTATTTTGAATCACGCGCTTTAGGGGGCGGGCGCCGAAAGTTATGTCATAGCCTTCTTTAGCCAGCATTTTTTTAATGCCCTCTTTAAACAAAAGTTTGATGTTTTTAGCCGCGAGGCGGTTTTGAACTTTAGTTAATTCTAAGTCAACGATTTGGGCCAGCACCTCTTCCGTGAGGGATTTGAAGATGACGATTTCGTCAATGCGGTTTAAAAACTCCAGTTTAAAATGGTCTTTCAGGATAGCCATAATTTTGTCTTTCATCTCCGCTCCGCGCGCAGTGGCCGCTTTTGCTTTATCCTCATGGTCGGCAAAGCCAATGGAATATTCCTGAATCACCTGATTACCAAGATTTGAAGTCATGATGATGATGGTATTTTTAAAGTTCACCGCGCGGCCCTTGGAATCGGTCAGGCGGCCGTCGTCTAAAATTTGCAGCAGCATGTTAAACACTTCCGGATGCGCTTTTTCAATCTCATCGAATAAAATGACGCTGTAGGGACGGCGGCGCACTTTTTCCGTCAGTTGGCCGCCTTCTTCATAGCCGATATAGCCCGGGGGAGAGCCGATAATTTTTGCGACCGAATGGCGCTCCATATATTCGGACATGTCTAAGCGAATCATCGCCTCTTGTGTATCAAACATCAGGGCGGCGAGCGCTTTGGCTAATTCCGTCTTGCCCACGCCGGTTGGACCGACAAAAAGAAACGAGCCGATGGGTTTTCCCGCCTCATTAATGCCCGCGCGAGAGCGCCTGATGGCGTTAGCGACTGACTTGATGGCGTCGTCTTGCCCCAGTACGCGGTTCTTCAGCTCATCTTCAATTTTTGCCAGTTTCGCCGATTCTGATTCCAACATTTTAGCGACCGGAATGCCGGTCCAGCGCGATACCACTTCAGCGATATCTTCTTCGTCAATTTCTTCCTTTAAGATGGCCTGGCCGGCGCGCTGGATTTGCGCTAAGCGGGTTTCATTGCTTTCAATGTTTTTTTGCAGTTTGGGAATTTCCGCGTAACGGATTTCGGCTACCTTGCCTAATTCGCCGATGTTTTGCAGCCGTTCGGCCTCCTGTTTTAATTCGTCTATTTTTTTCTTGTCCGCGCGGATGGCGGCAATAATTTCTTTTTCGTTTTTCCAATGCATTTCCAGCTGTTTTTCTTCTTCTTTCAGTTCCGAAAGCCTTTTGGTTAATTTGCGGATGGTAGCCGCGTTTTTCTTTTTCGTGTCTTCACTGACGGAGGTATTTTTATTTTCTTTTTCAATGCCGGCTTTTTCAATTTCTAAGCGGGTAATTTCGCGTTTTAATTTATCCAAATCTTCCGGCATTGAGTCAATTTCCATGCGCAGGGCGGAAGTCGCCTCGTCAATTAAATCCACCGCTTTGTCCGGCAAAAATCGGTCGGTAATGTAGCGTTGGGAAAGTTCTGCCGCCGCCAGAATGGCTTTATCGGTAATGCGCACGCCGTGGAAAACCTCGTATTTTTCCTTTATGCCGCGCAGAATGGCAATCGTATCTTCAATTGAGGGCTCATTGATGTAAATTGGCTGGAAGCGCCGCTCTAACGCCGCGTCTTTTTCAATGTATTTTTGGTACTCTTTAGTGGTAGTGGCGCCAATCGCGTGCAATTCGCCGCGCGCCAAAGCCGGTTTCAGCATGTTGGAAGCATCCAGCGCGCCTTCAGTCGCGCCGGCGCCGACCAGCGTATGCAATTCATCAATAAATAAAATAATTTTTCCCGCCTGCGCTTTTATTTCTTTCAATACCGCTTTCAGCCGTTCTTCAAATTCGCCGCGGAATTTCGCTCCGGCCAAAAGCGAGCCCAAGTCCAAATTAATGAGTTCTTTGTTTTTTAAAGTTTCCGGCACGTCGCCCGCGACGATTCTTTGCGCCAAACCTTCGATGATCGCCGTTTTTCCCGTGCCGGCTTCGCCGATTAAAACGGGGTTATTTTTAGTGCGGCGGGAAAGCACCTGCATGATCCGGCGAATTTCGCTGTCGCGGCCGATTACCGGATCTAATTTTTGTTCCCGCGCCTGTTTCGTTAAATTGAGCGCGTATTTTTCCAGCGCCTGGAACTTAGCTTCCGGCTCGGGGTCGGTAATGCGGGTGGCGCCGCGCACTTGCGCCAATATTTTTAAAACCTCATCGTAGTTAACGGCTAAATTTTTTAATATTTCCTGCGCTGACGATTTAATCAACAAAATCGCCAACCAGAGGTGTTCGGTGGAAATAAATTCATCTTTCATTTTATCCGCCTCCCGTTTGGCTTCGTTCATGATTAAAGCGACTTCTTGCGTGCCTTGGATGGCGCCGACAACCGATTCAATCGGCGTTTTCGGCAGGCGCTCAATGCCGGAAATAATTTCCTGCTTGATTTTATCTTCGTTGATGTTTAATTTGTCCAGGATGGTTTTCACCAGACTTTCCGGTTGAATAATCAGGGAATAGAGCAGGTGCAAAGCGGAAATTTGCTGCTGCCCGTTTTCAATCGCGATATTTTGCGCCACAATCAGCGCTTCTTGGGATTTAATGGTAAGTTTGTTGAACATATGGTTAGCAATCTAATATTAAGAGTGCTAACTCCAGTATAAATACAGATTTTATATTTGTCAAATTATAAAACTTGCCGGTAAAATAACGATAGTATTTTTTAGCTAAAATTAAATAAATTTTTTTAAAACTGGATTTTTTATTTGACTTATTTTTGAAAATATGATATTATATGGCTATAATAAAATTTAGACAAAATTACTCTTAAGTCAATAAATGCTTGGATTGATTTATTCTTATGGATAATAGGTCAATTTTAGACACAATTTTAAACAATACAGTTAAAGAAGAGGCGGCCATTTTGGACAGCCAAGTTATTTTAGACAACCTTTTTAGCGGATTGCGCGCCAAAGAGCGCGAGGTTTTAAACATGCGTTTTGGCCTGTCTAAAGACGCCAAGGTAACTTTAGAGGCAATTGGCGGTTTATACAATTTAACTCGCGAGCGCATCCGCCAGATTGAAAACAGCGCCATCTCTAAAATCAAAAAGCACGACGAATTTGATAAATACACTTCCAGCTTGCGCGACGTAATCAATAACTTACTGGAGGAGCATGGGGGCATTATTGAGCACTCTTATTTGATTGATAATTTAAGCTATTTATCAATGCTCGCTAACAGCGAACAAAGAATTAACAATGAAGTTTTAAAAAACCATTACTCTTTTATTTTAGCTAAACTGCTGGCCGATGAGTTTGATTACGTAAAGGAAAATGGCCAATATAATGATTTGTGGAAATTGAAATTTTCGACCCTTGACCATCTGCAGGAGCTGCTGGAGTTCATCATCCGTAAATTAGAAGAGTTAAAGTCCGTTTTACGCACCGAAGAAATTATTAATTTGGTAACGGCCAGCGAGGTTTATAAAAAACACGCCGAGCGCCTGCGCGTCAGCAATAATTTTGACATCTCGCCATTGGTTAGAAGCCAGCACTTTGCCGAAAATACCGAAGCAATAAATAAGCATAAAGCGTTATATTCGTTATTGCGCTTAAGCAAGCATTTGCGGCAAAATAAATTCGGGCACTGGGGGATTAAAGACTGGCCGGAAATAACGCCGAAAACGATCAACCATAAAATTTATTTGGTTGTCAAAAATTACGGCAAACCAATGCACTTCCGCGAAATTACCGATAGAATCAACGCCATCAGCTTTGACCATAAGCAAGCCAACGCCGCCACCGTTCATAACGAACTTATTTTAGACGATAAATACATCTTAATCGGCCGAGGAATATACGCTCTCCAGGAATGGGGTTATGAAAACGGCACGGTGAGCGACGTAGTGGTGAAGGTGCTGAAAGAAGCGGGCAAGCCCTTAACTAAAGAAGAAATTATTGACGGCGTTTTTAAAAAACGATTGGTTAAGAAAGCCACTATTAATTTAGCGCTGATGAGTAAGGACAGGTTTCGGAAAGAAAACGGGAAATATCAGTTAGTACCCAGTAATTAACCGCAAGCTAAATTTATTATTTTCCGTCCCGCAATGCTCGCGGGACGGAATTTTGTTTGCCAAATTTTAGCAAAATGTGGTACAATATATTACATTGATACTTTATCCAGACACCTTCCAGAATATCCCTACACCAAGATTTGGTGTGGGAGGAAGGTGTTTGGATTTATTATCTTATGGATGTCGTCATTAATTTAGATAAGATAATGTCTTTATTAGAGTTGCCCGCGGATATTTTGGTGGCGCGAATTTTTTTGTATTTTGGCTGGGCGCCGATAAGCATTTTTTTGCTTTGGAGTTTGTGGCGGCTGTGGATTTTTTACATTCAAAACAACTTTGCCGATAAACGGGAATTTATCCTGTTAGCGATTGACATTCCGCAAGGCAACGAGCAGTCGCCGCGGGCGGTAGAGCACATGTTCGCCCATTTAGCCGGCGCGCACGCCACCATCAACTTAATTGAAAAATATTGGGAAGGCCAGACGCAGGACAGCTTTAGCTTTGAAGTCGTCAGTATTGATGGCTATACCCAGTATTTGGTTCGGGGAGAGAAAAAATATCGCGACTTAATTGAAGCGATGGTTTACGCCCAGTATCCGGAAGCGGAAATTACCGAAGTCGACGATTATACGGCCAGCGCCCCCGACAGATTCCCGGACGAAAATTATGACATTTGGGGAGGGGAATGGATATTGCAGAAAGCCAGTCCCTATCCTATCCGCACTTACCTTGATTTTGAACACCAGTTCTCCGGGGAATTCAAAGACCCGAACGCGGCTTTGATTGAACTTTTCAGCAGCTTGCGCCGCGGCGAGCAGTGCTGGTACCAAATCATCGTTACTCCCAAAGGATTTGAATGGGAAGAGGAGGGCTATGACGAAATTTCCAAAGTTATCGGCGAGAAGGTGGGAAGCGAAGACAACATTTTTGATAAAACGATTGACTTATTAATGAAAGGGCTGACCGGCTTCAGCGAATTAATTATCCCGCTGTGGGGGGAAATTGAAGCAGAGGAAGAGAAAAGAGAAGTTAACATGCTGAACTTGCGCCCGGTGCAGAAAAAAAGCATTGAAGCAATACAACAAAAAATTTCTAAAATCGGCTTTGACATTAAAATCAGATTCATTTATCTGGCGGCTAAAGAAGTTTTTGACAAAAGAAGGGCCAACTCGTTCGTGGGGGTGATGAAGCAATACACGATGTCCGACCTGAATTCGTATAAGCCGGACATGGATGTTACCGTCACCAGCGCTAAATATCTTTGGAAATCCAGCCGGCTGAGCGCGAGAAAAAACCGTTTGATAAGGGCGTACAAAAAACGAAGCAACTGGCGGGGCAGATTGCCCGGCATCCTCAATATTGAAGAGCTGGCCACGCTTTGGCATTTTCCGATAGAGGAGGCGGTTAAAGCGCCAATGTTGCAGAAAGTCCCGAGCCGCAAATCAGCCGCGCCGAGTTACCTGCCGGTGGAAGGTTCAACCAGTGATTTGGCCAGTGAGTTTGGCTTGCCTGGTATAACGGACGGCGATGCGGAAAAAGAAGAAATTTTTTCTTTGCCTCAGGCGGGCCAGGGGGGAAGAGTTAGGCAGACTGAACCGCCGGCTAACCTTCCGATAGGATAAATTTTGAAGGATTTATTTTTTGTATGAATAACAACGAAATCACAATTTTTGCCGAAACAAATTTCCGCAACCAGCGGCGGCGTTTTGGCATCAAAACCGACGATCGCCGGCGGCATATGTACGCCATCGGCAAAACCGGCATGGGAAAATCAGTGCTGCAGGAGAACATGATTATTAACGATATTTGGGCGGGCCAGGGGGTAGCGGTGGTTGACCCGCACGGCGATTTAGTGGAAAAAGTGGTGCGCTACATCCCCGCTAACCGCATTAATGACGTCATTTATTTTAACCCGGCGGACATTGAGTATCCGATTGCTTTTAACGTGGTGGAGCAGGTTGACCCCCGCTACCGGCACTTGGTTGCTTCGGGATTAATCGGCATTTTCCAGAAACTGTGGGCCGATTCCTGGGGGCCGCGTTTGGAATATATTTTACGCAACGCCATTTTAGCCATTTTAGATTATCCCGGTTCAACGCTGATGGGCGTAACGCGCATGCTGTCCGACAAATTGTACCGCAAAAAAGTGATTGAAAAAGTTCAGGATCCGGTGGTGAAGGCGTTTTGGATTAACGAATTCGCCGGCTACGCGGATAAATTCGCCTCCGAAGCGGTTTCTCCAATCCAAAATAAAGTCGGCCAGTTTCTTTCGAGCTCCCTCATTAGAAACATCGTCGGCCAAGTTAAGTCCAGCATTGATTTGCGCGAAATTATGGACCAAGGAAAAATTTTGCTCCTGAATTTATCCAAAGGGCACATCGGCGAAGACAACTCGGCGCTTTTAGGCGCGATGATGATTACTAAAATGCAGCTAGCGGCCATGAGCCGGGTAGACACTCCGGAAGAAGAGCGGCGCGATTTTTACCTTTACGTTGACGAATTCCAAAATTTCGCCACCGACAGCTTCTGCAACATTTTGTCCGAAGCGCGCAAATATCGTTTGAATTTAGTGATGGCGCACCAATACATAGAGCAGTTAGGCGAGAAAGTTTGGCCGGCGGTGCAAGGCAACGTAGGCACGCTGATTGTTTTTCGCGTCGGGGCGGCGGATGCGGAAGAGCTGGTAAAGGAATTTGACCCTTATTATTTAGAGCCGGATTTGGTAAATCTGCCCAAATATAATTTTTACATTAAGTTAATGATTGACGGCATTGCCTCCCAGCCGTTTTCGGCGACGGGGTTGCCGCCAAAATCAAAAGAAGAGGAGACCAATAACGAAGATAAAGTGATTAAAGTTTCGCGGGAGCGCTACGCTTCCAACCGGGAAGAGGTAGAGGATAAAATTATGCGCTGGCACGGGATGCAGGAAGAGCCGGAAACTAGCAATAAGCAATTCCCGCCGCGCCGCGCCGATGAAGAGCGGCGCTCTGCCGGTGTCGGTCGGGAATCAAGATTCAGCAGCCAGCCCAACGCACCTAGAGATTACGAGCGTCGCGCGCCTCACCATCCAATGCCGGCCGGGGAGCGGACGCGCCCGGAAGTTTTGCCAGCGGCTAAAGGCGAACGGCAAAATATTGCTGACGAGGAGACGGCTGGCGTTAGCTTGGCGGAAGCTTTAAAGCAGGGCGCGGTAGATTGGCACGGGCGTAAGATAGAAGATAAGCTCCCGGAGAAACGAAATGAGTTGACGGCTAACGCCAGATATGATAATAACAAAAAGCACGAACAACCCGAGCGAAAAAATTATTATAATTCCAATCAGGCTAAAAAGTTGGAAGAGGGTAAAGTGGTTAGGATGTAATAATTTAAAATTTAACAGCGGTTTAATTATGGCTGTTGACTATTTAAAAGTAGCCCAAGCGTCAGATCTCCAAGGCAGAGATCGTTTTTTATATAGGGCGCTAGAAATATTACCCGCGGCTTTGAGCGGGGGCACATTGGTTGCCTTAACTCTCCTGTCGTGGCTTAAGCCGGCCGGAGTCGCTTATTTTATTATTGTTTTTGACGTTTACTGGTTGCTGCTGGTGCTTTTTTTAATTCTGCATCTTATTTCTGCCTATCGGGCGTTAACGAAGAATAAAACGATTAACTGGCAAGCTAAATGTCAGGCGATTTCGGGTTGGCAAGAGGTATGCCATTTGGTAATTTTGCCCGTCTATAACGAAAGTAAAGACATTATTACCGCTTCCTTGCGCGCTTTGATTGACGATGGCTATCCGGC
>Ga0209542_10001772_pt1 | contig 50088 bp, 57 predicted proteins | sample RifCSPhighO2_01_FD_184028 | JGI IMG/M metagenome (GOLD analysis project Ga0209542, IMG submission 184028) | Soil microbial communities from Rifle, Colorado - Rifle CSP2_plank highO2_0.1 (SPAdes) (version 2) | ecosystem: Environmental > Terrestrial > Deep subsurface > Rock core/Sediment ...
GATTGCTAGACATCTCCCCGACGCTTATCGCAGTCACGCTACGTCCTTCATCGCCTTCGAAACCCTAGGCATCCACCATACGCCCTTATTAACCCGCTCCGATTCAAATGCTCTACCACTAGAACATCAAACCGAAACAATTTTTGTTCTCTAATTTAATTTTGGTGCTTACTTTACTTATTCTGTTGTCAACGTTCAGTCCGCCCGCCTAGACTCGCTAGCTCGCTAGTCGAGGCTGGTTATCTATGACTCATTTCATTAAAAAACCCCGCTGAAGCGGGGCTCATACGCCAAGATTAGGCCAGATTCTATCCGCTTCTAAGTTTGGTTTTAGTTAATAAAGTCATCATAGATTGTGATTCCATTATATACAGGTAGTTTATAGAGTCAAGCCCCCCGTGTTGATTATCTGTTATTACCTCCTAAATACTTGACAGAATGGCTGAATTGGTATAGTATTCAAAACGAAAGGAGGTCAAAAAATGAGCCCTTTTGAAGAAAAGATGTTTGTTATCGTTGTCATTACAGCCGCGCTGTTGGCGATATTTGGACCACAAATCTACCGGCTCATCGCACAAGGAGGTTAAGGAAATGGAAGTTAGTACCGTCAGCATTGTAGCTATTGTGATTGTTGGAGTTGTTTTCATAGTCGCTCCGCGCGTCGCATGGCCGTATGCTCTTGTCGCCATCGTAGCGACGATAGCTGGAGCAACCACATCCAAGTTGTGGCTTGCAACGGCTCTCTTGTACGCGATCAACGCGACATCGCTCCAACTAACTGGAAAATTTGCGGGACGACAGCTTCTGCGACTGAAGTGCTGACCCGTTCTTTATCTGCTACAAATCGCGCGGGGCGGAGACGACCTAAAGTCTCCGACCCGCGTTTTTTATTTCCCTAGGCCGACTTTTCTTTCGACTCGTTCGAGTCGTTTGGTAATCTCTTTGACGTCAAGTTCAAGTTTGCCAACAGCGCGAAGTGTTGGCGGAAGAACAACTTTAACTTCTTTGATATCTTCGCCTACCTGCTTGAAACCGTGGCGTATATCTGCCTGAATCTCCCAAAGGTCTCCCTTTGAAGGCGTATTTTCAAACCCATCGTTGATAGCCTTGCGAAGTCCCGAAAATTCGTTCTGCGTGATCCGTGCAAGAGCTTCAATAGTCATAATTTTCTTTGCCATAATTACAGTCTATAACCAATGAGTCAGCGGTCAAGTGTATTGCCAAAAAGTGTGTTTTATAATAGAGTTAGGACGAAATTGAAATCATCTGACAAAGGAGATCTTTATGTTGGACTTTCTGTTGTTCATCCTGTTTGCCGGTGGGCTCTTTTCAATCGTCGGGGAAGGATACCAAGGCGGAGTTGCTAAATATAGTCTTCCGACTTTAATGCACAAACTGGAAGTAGAACAAAAATTGCCAAGGTGGCTGATAATAATTCTAAGCACCTTGATCATAACTACCTGGCTGTCTTTGGTAATAATGCTTGGGCGCTACATCCTCAAAGGCACCTTTTCACCTTTTAATTAGTTGGCCAAGCCGAGCCCTGCGGGGCGGAGACGACCAAAAGTCTCCGACCCGCTTTTTTATTTCTTCAAAATTAGCAATTATCCAGTTATAGCGTAATAACTGCAAATTCTAAATACTGTAATATATTGTTAAAAAAAGTTTTTAGTATAAGAATTAAGGAAAGAGTTCAAGGGAGAAAAACATATGAATATAGCGAAGAGTATTGGCTATTATATGCCGCGTTTGGATTGCTCTTGGCGGACGTTCTCGGAATGGCTGAGCCTTCTCCCCTATGAGTTGGCAGCGTGGTACTTCGATTTTGGTACGTGCCCGCCGCCTCTTATATCCTATCCGCCGCCGCGCCCCGACCAGGTCAATTTAGACTGGCCGCAGAACGCCGAGGCCCAAGAAGCATTGGAAGCTTTGCGGGATAACTTCTATCGCTTCTCAGTAGGCGGACTCATGCGCTTAGGCAGAGCGATATCGCATGGTTTTGTTCCGGGAATAGATTGGGATGATAGTATTCTGTCATTCCGTCTCGGTTTTCTCGGATCAGCGATTCAAGATTTCGAAGGCAAGACAGAAAACGCCTTTACGAGATATTGGCGCGACCACTGGCGGGAGATTGATCTTGAATGGATCCTTTTCGAAATCCGAGCCAAGCTCTAGTCAAATTATCCGAATGGGAGGACTCATAAAGTCCTCCCACGTTTTTATTCTGAGAAATAAAAAATCAACTATTCTGTATTTGCGCTATAGCGTAGATATGAGATAGTTAACTTTAACTTATATAAAAACAAATCCCGCTCATAAGAGCGGGATTTGAGAATAGACTAATTTAAAATCTATTTGATGTCCTGCCTCAAGCGTTCGAGATATTTCGCCGCAGCATCCTTCCCGCCGAGGCCAAAAGAAAGGCCAAGGCCCAATGAAAGCGCGCCGACGATTCCGATGAATAACGTCTGAACCATCGGTCCCGCGATTCTAAGCTCGGCCATGGCCGCAAGAATAGCAAACACCCAGATTGCCCATTTGCACACGCCTCCCAGAAATCCAGAAGATGGCAAATTCGCTGCCTTTGCTGATCCAGTCACCAATTTCGCCACTGCATCGGCGATCAAAGCAGCTACAACCAAAATCAACGCAGCCACAAATACATGCGGGAGGTAGGACAGCACGTCATCTTTCAAGAAATCTGTAACTTGCGTCAATCCCAAAACCTCAACCGTTGCCGCTAGGAATACGATAATGAAGAACCACTTTACCAGTCCTCCGATAAACGCTCCGACGTCGAGCTTAATTCCGGCTCGCTCGATCGGCTCCTCAATCCCAAGGGACTGCAATGCCTTGTCTACTTTAAGCGAGCGGATAATCTGCTCAACAACCTTCCCCAACGCCATCGCGATAACCCAGCCGACTATAAAAATAATAATGGCCGCGATTAATCGTGGCGCGAAAGAAGCGACACCTGCCCAGATTTCCTGAAAGGAAAAGATTAGCGCGTCTCCCCAAGTTTCTATATACATAAATTCAAATTTATTCAGTTTGCCCTTTAACTAATCGACCTTTGGGCTCAATTGCCCTTATTATAGCATATTTTAGCCCCATGTTCGACGGCCTTGTGGACAAATATTAACGCGATTCCAGCCTATGTTTAACAAAAAATTTCCAAGAAGCGACCCAAAGCCATGCTCTGCGCTTCCATTTTTGATGGGTATGGCCCTCGCGCATATTAACTATAGCATCGTGGACAAAATAAGTCTTATATCCCTCCTTTCTCATCCGCTCGGAAAGATCGGGGCCTTCGCCGAACATAAAATAATCCTCATCAAACCCTCCTAATTTTTCAAATAGATCCCTTCGAACAGCAATAAAACTTTCAATAATCCACCCGACCGGAATAGATTTATCGTAAATAGATATAAATCCGCGAAAAATGTTCCCCATGTTATAGAAAACGCTTTTGCCTTCTTCGTTAATAAGTTTTCCTCCTACCATTCCAGCGTCTCTGGTTTTTGTTAAAAAAGAGAATAATTTTTTTAGAGAATCATCGCGGACGAGAATGTCGTTATCCGTGAAAACTATATACTCTCCCTCAGCTTTTTTAGCGCCTCGATTGCGGGACGCAGTCGGTCCTAAATTTTTCTCGTTACGGATTAATTTAATTTCTGGGAATTCTTTTTTCAACATTTCAGATGTTTCATCCGAAGAATAGTCATCTACTACGATATATCGTAGCGGCTGAACGTTACTCTTCCTCAAAGCCAATAGAGTTTTTCTTAAAAATTCTTTTCCATTATACGATGGAATAACTACAGAAAATTTTTCACTCATTTTTGGCTCTCAATAATTTCCTTAAGTTTATAAGCGCTTGGCCTGATCTTGCGCTCAAGCGTTTTATAATTGATTTCAACCAAACCGAAGCGCGCCTGAAATCCTCGCATTTCGGGAATTTCAAAATTATCCATAAACGACCAATGAAAATACCCGCGCACATCAACGCCTTCTTCTATTGCTTTCGCGATCCATTCTAGAGTCTCTTTAATAAATTTGGGCCGATTGATATCTTTTGCGTCCGCGATTCCGCTTTCGGTAATAAATATCGGCTTGGCGTATTTGGATGTAGCTTTAAGCAAATGATATATCCCCTCGGGATTAATAGCCCATCCTAAATCATCAATTGGCTTCCCTGGAATAGGCATTGCACTTATCGGCCCCCATTTTCCATTACTAAACGAGAGGCTGATTTCTTGCGACTGATAAAATTGAACGCCGAAAAAATCGCAATTTCTTTTAACAGCGTTTAAAAATCTCCAATTTCTTATGTATTCGAGTATTCTGACCGCAAACCAATTCCAAGGCAGATTATTTTTTGGAACCATGTATACCAAATGGTGCGCAAAACCGACCAAGGCATTTTTATTATTTTTTTGAATAATTCGATAGGCAAGATTGTGCGCTTTTACAAAATTTTTAAAAACCGTATTGCCGCGGCGCATGCTTTTTACCCAAGGCGGTTGTGTCCCTTGAATATACCCCAATCCTGCATAAACTGTCGGCTCATTGAGCGTAAGCCAATACCTTACATCTGGGAATGATTTAATAATTTTTTCAACGTATCTTGCGAAGTGTTCCACGGTTTTAGAGTTTTCCCAGCCGCCGACATCCCTAATCCAAGTTGGATTTGTTGAATGCCATAATGTCGCAAATGGTTCCAACCCTCTCTCTCGAAGCGCGAGAATAACTTCGCGGTAATGTTTAATTTCTTTTTCATCGAATTTTCCTTCCTCGGGCTCAATTCGCGACCATTCAATGGAAAAGCGGTGCGCGTTATGGCCCATGGATTTTGCTATATCAAAATCGTTGCGAAAGCGGTTGTAGTGGTCGCCGGCGCGCCCGGAAATATAATTTTCCGGAGGATATTTGCCTCCGCTCGCCTTCGAAAGCCAATCCGCGTTTTTCTTCTCCCACTCTGTCCAGTCGTTATGATTATTCCCCTCAACTTGGTGCGCCGAAGTCGCCGCTCCCCAGAGAAAATTTTTGGGAAACTTCATTTCCATAACATTGCCGCACCAATTGCGCCAGCTTTTGCGCCAAATCGTGCTTTAATTACCCTGACCCTTAAATACCTCTTAATTTTTTCAAAAAATCCTCTCCGCCCTAAAACCCCTCCGCCCAAAATTACAGCCCCGGGTTTATACTTGTCGATTATCAAATTTAGCTTTCCTCTCAAATATTCAGCAAGTTTCTGGTCATTTTTCGAATCGCGAATTTTCTGATATTCTTTTTCCCACTTCTCGGGATATTCGAATTTTTTTATTTTTTTAACTTTTCCGTTTTCCGCAAACGCGCGCCCAATTCCCGTTCCAATTGTAATACCCAAAACTCTGTCCTTGTTCGACACCGAGTGTCGAACAAGCTCGGCTCTCAAAAAAGTCCTGGCATCATTATCAACCTTTAGTCGCTTCCCGCCAAAGACGGGTCCGCCTATGGCGGAAAAGTCAAAATTCTTCAAATACTTTATGTTTGGGCTGATTTTTATTTTCGTCCCATCTACCACCCCGGCCACACCGATTCCAACAGTATAGCCGCGGGGGAATCTTTCAAGTATTTTTATAAATTCTTTTTCTCCCTTAGGCGTATTAAACTCCAAAAATTTATTACCGCAAATGCCGCGGATATTCGAACCTCCTATATCAATCCCTAAAATAATTTTTTTGCCTCGCTCCATATTTCCGGATGATTTTTTTGGGTTTTTAGCCAATACCACCATTCTACGCCCCAGAGATAAAATTCATCAAAACCTGACTTTTTTGCATATGAAATATATTCCTTAAATTTTTCTACATCGAGTTTATCCAATTGCGAATCCAACGGAAATAAATTCTCCTCATAAAGTTGGTGCGGGCCCCACGGCTCGGCTTGAAGTTCCGAAATTATTACGGGCCGCTCGCCCGCGATTAATCTAGTCAGCGTGAGCTTAGCCCTGAAAAATTGTGGAGGAATCGGATATGTGAAAAAACCGAGGTTTTCATTCCAAATTTGCCGATACATCGTACTTCCGAAAATATCCGCCCTTTTCGCGGCTCTAATCCAAATAGATAATTCTCCTGAATCTGTGATTATTACAGGATGCGCTGGATCGAGTTTCTTTACTAAAACAATTTCTTTATCCAAAAATTCTTTTCCGAAAAGCAGACATGTATCCCCAAAAGGCAGAAACGGCTCGTTTTCAATCTGCCAGGCAAAAAGCGCGGAATTATCTTTGTATCGATCTACCACGATTCCAATAAACTCAAGCAATTTTTCTTTCTCAAAATCTTGGTCTTTTTTCTCCAAAACCCAGCTTGGCTGGTGACACTCCGGCCATCTAGGAAGTTTCCTGCCGACAGTCAGAATAATCTCCGCGTTTCTTTTTTGAGCTTCAAAAACTTGCCAATCTAATTCAGAAAAATCAAACTCTCCCGCTCTCATTTCAATCCGATCCCAATAGACAGGCAATCTGATTTTTCTCGCGCCGAGATCGTCTAATATCGCGAGATAAACTTCTTTTGAATCCATCCTGAATTTTTCAGCGAAGGGGGAAGAATAAGTTACTCCAAAAACGCGTGCTTTTAATACGGGAGAACCTATAAGCCCAAATACAACAACTAATCCAGTCAGCAAAAGAAAAACTAGCAGTATTCTTATGCCTTCTCGAAAGATCTTTCTGTGCCTAGTTTCCATAAAAATAGAGAATGAAAAGACCGAAAGAAATAAAAACTATCCCGAATACTTTCTGCATAATTGCCTTCGGACTCAAAGACTCCTTGTGCAATGTTGGAATCCATAAAGACAAAAATGCCCCAATGATAAATAAAAACGCATATTGCAAACCCTGAAGCGCGTTAACAAGCGTGGCCGGTCCGCGGGACAGAGCAAAAAAAACGAAAAGGGCGCCTGACGCGCCAAATATCTTATTGATGACAATAGAAACAGATGCGCGCTGGTTCCTCAGAGATTTTGACCCCTGAAAAATTTCTTTCTTATATTCCGGCGAAAGCATTAGAGTTAGCCCTGCTAAAAAAAGCCCTCCCCTCGACCAAACAAAGACATTGAAAAAACTTTCCGTGCCAAATAGATACTTCATCAAAAATGTCGAGAAGGCGAAAAGAAAAGCGGTTACAACCGCAGGAATAATAAATCCCCTGATCTTCCGCCTATGCCCCCATCGATGCTCCAGAGAAAGCGACACGCTTCCGGATACCATGAAAACTCCAGCCAGTAGATCCGTAGGGCTGAATTGATGCCCCATAAAAAATCCTTCCATAATAAATAGCAGAATGGCTGTAATGCTGAGAACCACTGGCAAAACGTTAGATGCATCGGCCTTGCGAAGCGCGGTAAAAAAGAAAAAAAGGCCGTAAAGCCAGAAAGCCCCGGCTAAAAAACTGATAAAAATTTTGTCCGTTGGGATAAGCGAAAAGCCGAAAGGAATAAGTATAACGGCGCCGAGGCTTAAGATCCCCTGCCAAAAGGCATAACTCGACGGGCTGGGCAGGATTTTCTTAAGAATTATTTTGTCGCCCAAGACGGAGACCGCCTGTAGAAAATATCCAAAAACGGCAAAGGAAATCCAAGACATGTTTTAATTATATCTTTAAAAATAAAAGAAGGGGACGCAGAAGTTTCTCTGGCCCCCCTCGCTATCTATTTACTCGATCTCGTGAACGACAAGATCACAGAGATTATTTGCGAATTCCTTATCGGGAAACTTTGCCACAACAGGGATTTGTTCCTTGGCAAGAGTCAGTAAAAACTGCCGTGCCGTTACAAGATTATCTTTCGGCTCGAATAAAACTGGAAACAAGACCAGCTTGTGCCCGTCGAATTGATCTACTTGGCTCCGGTATTGCTTGAAGATAAACCTATAATCCCACTGTGTAGTGAAATTGCCGAAAGCAAAAGGATGCATTCTCCAGACAAATTCTGGATCTTTTTCTTGGTGCTGTTTGATCTGGAATTTCCAGTATTGGATTCTCCGTATGACATCGTCTTCTGCAGGTAGTGCAATCTTGAGATCGTTTGCCATCTTCTTCCCTCCTCCTAGATTGTTAAAGGCCAATAAAAATCCTCCGACACAAGTCGGAGGCATCTAATCGCTTTAATTTCTTAGCTTTAAATCCGCCGACCTATTAGGTCAGTAAAGAAATAAAAACTAAAGAAATGATTGCCGTACGTATTCACCAATTCAATATATCAAAACCAAGTAATTAATGCAATAGTTAGATGATATATGGATATAACTATATATGGATTCGGGCATGTTGGGAGGGGCATATGGAACTTTCTGAAAGATCGCTACTCTATCCAGATTTTCGATCCGAACGTTAAAGCGCCCGAGGTTACGAACGAGAAAAAAAGACTTAAAAAAACAAAATACGCGGTAATCTGCGTGCCAACCCCAATGCTGCCAAATGGCGAATGCGACATATCCATAGTTAAAGAAATCCTTTCAACTTCATGGCACGACTTCTACTTAATAAAATCCACCGTTGCTCCGGGCACAACCGCCGCGCTCGCGCGAAAAACTAAAAAGAAAATCGCCTTCAGTCCGGAATATCTCGGGGAAGGCAACTATACAATCCCTTATTGGAAAGATATGCCGCACCCAAAAGATATAAAAAAACATTCATTCCATATTTTCGGCGGGCCGAAAGATGTGACGCGCGAATGGGTAAATATCTGGCAAAAAGTTTCCGGATGGGCACCGACTTACGCGAAAACAGATAGCACCACTGCGGAGCTTGCAAAATACATGGAAAATTCTTTCATCGCGACTAAAAAAATCTTCTGCGACGAATTTTACGACATAGCGAAAAAATTGGGTGTTGATTACCAAGAATTAAGAGAGCTCTGGCTCCTCGACGGCCGGGTCGGGCGATCCACGACTTTAATTTATCCTGAAAAACGCGGCTTCACCGGAAAATGCCTTCCAAAAGACGTTAACGCGATAGTTGCGCTCGCGCGCAAAAAAGGCCACGAACCGGAACTTCTTCAACGCGTCTTGGATATAAACCAAAAACTGCAGGGTAAAAAATAAAAAGTTAGATTAATTAAATTTGTGGGCGCGCCCCGATTCGAACGGGGGGCCTTTCCGATGTGAACGGAACGCTCTAACCAGCTGAGCTACGCGCCCGCCTTGAGGCTGTCTATCAAAACATCATGTTCATTGTCCAGAACATCCATGACAAATTTATCGTACATGCTGTGCCTGTATTTGAATTCTTTTGTGTCAAAGAGAACGTATTTAATTTCCCTTCCGAGCTCCGATTCCGTCTTGCCCAAGATTTTATCGAGCTTCCCTTTTCTGATATTATCCCCGACGATCAAAATATCTAAACCTCCGGAAGATAAACCAGCAAAAATTCCCGAAAGCACCACGAATTTTAAACCTCTCCCCAACTCGCGAAAGCGCCTCAATAACAAATCACGCGAAATAGGTACGGACTCAACCGTCAGGTGTTTTAGCGCGCGATTATATTGAAAAAGATTATTCAGCTGAAAAATTTTTTCCTTGCCCTTTATCGAGCGCCTTATGAAATTTATATCGCGCAACAAGTTCAACTCGCGCCGCGCCATTTCCTTAGAAACTTTGGCGGACTTTGCTATATGATTCAAAGCAAAAGCTCCTTCAGGGTTCATCAGGAAAAAGCGGATAATTTTTACCCGCCCGGAAGAGCCGAAAAGCTTTCCTAAATCGTCCGCCATAGCTCTTATATAATGTATCTTTTGTTATTTCAGTTCAACCACCGCTCCAGCCGCCTCTAACTTTGCTTTAAGTTCATTGGCCGCCACCTTATCCAAGCCTTCTTTGACGACTTTAGGCGCGGCATCTGCCATACCTTTCGCCTCGGCAAGCCCAAGTCCCAAAGCTTCGCGTATAACTTTTATTACCGCGATCTTTTGCGCTCCGGTGCTTTTGAGTTCAACATTGAAACTCGACTTCTCTTCCTCAGCCTCAGCACCCGCAACATTTCCTGCTCCCGCTGCCATAACGGGCATCGCCGCCGAAACTCCAAATTTCTCTTCGATCTTTTTGACAAGATCTGAAAGTTCGAGAACCGTAAGCTTTGAAACCTCATCTACTATTTTTTCTAAATCTGCCATGTTAATTAATTATTTTACTGATATTAATTTTGACCTTTTTTACTAACTTCTGATAATGCTCTTGCTAAACTCGCGACCGGTTGAGATAAAATGAAAGCTATCTGTGTCAGCAACACTTCCCTCGAAGGAATCGCTCCAAGTTGTTTTATAATATCCGCCCCGACATATTTCGATTCATAAATTCCGCCAATTATCTTGAGACCTTCTTTCTCTCCTTTTATAAATTTGACAAGCAATGCGGGCGGCTTCGTAACTTCGCTATATCCTGCGACAACTCCAATCTCCCCTTCTAATTTTGGCGCATCCATAAACCCGGCAGACTCCAAAACTTTTTTCAAGAGAGTTTTTTTCGCGACTTTATATTTAATATCCGCGCCCCTAAGCTGGCCGCGCAATTTCCGCTCTTTCGCCACAGAAAGCCCGTGAAAATTAACAAACACCAAAATGCTCGCTTTCTCGATAAGCTTTTTTAAATCAGTGATTATTGTCTCTTTTTTCTCTCTAGTTATGGGCATGCCAAATTTATATGAATGTAGTGAATAAGTAAATTTGAGCACCCCGCCACGGCGGGGTTGATTCCTTTCAGAATCAAAAAAAGCGACCTAAAAGCCGCTTATACCTCGCGAGGGCTTACCTATCGCGCCTCGTCTCTACGGCTTTACTAAAGATATCAGAGGTGCTATACTCCTGTCAAGTCTGAACCTTAAGGAGGATTTTATGCAATATGTTCTGAAGCCGTGGCATAGCCAGTTATTTCTTCAATCTCTGGTGGGGCCGTTTGGGAGTGTCGAGGAAGCGAGGTATGCCCTGACCTCAAGCGGGTTTGTGAAAACGCCCGCCCTTACATATTTTCATCCGAAGTTGATGGCAACATTCCACTTGTGTGAGTTCGACACGCCTTCACAATTTGCCACCGTGGTACAAAGAATGGCGAAAACGGGCATAACAGGTTCGGAATTAAGAATTGAACCGTTTTACAAATAGCGCGATTGAGTCGAATTTTAGGCGGGAGCCACCATACTCCCGCCTTATTTTTTTATAAAAAAGTTATCTACTTACGTAAATCTCCGCCATTCCGGAATTTCCAACGGCGTCGTAGGCTTTAGCTGAAATACCGCGGGAGCCGGAAGAAGGCTTGTATGCGCAAAATGCCTCGTCAAAGCATGAAATTTTTAGTGCTTCGTCCTCAAAAATGTCTATTTGCGTAACCCCGATATTATCCGAGGCCTCCGCCGATACATATCCGCCAGAAATCTGCTTTACATTTACTTCCGGAGCTTCTATATCAACTGTGGAAATTACAGAGTTCTCTTCCGTTCCCTCCGAGGGCGAGCGGGAAGCCGATCTAGGAAACGAAACCGCCAAAGCAGCCTCATTTCCGGAAAAATCTATCGCATCGCTTTCGATCTTAATAACCGCACCAACGAAACCTGCAATAATTCCAATCAAAAAAATAGCTTCCCATGAACCGATTCTTTTCTCCCCAATAGAAAAATACTCTTTTTCAAGCATATTACAAATTATAAATCATTCTAATGTCGAAAGCTGTGATTTACTGCGCTACAACCCAAGCCGCGACGAGAGCGGCTGACTCCGAACGCAAGTTGAGTCTGCCAAGCGAGTAAGCTTTGAACGCGCATTCTTTGGCTTCCGCAACTTCTTCCTCTGTAAAGCCTCCTTCCGGTCCTATAAAAAGCGCTGTTTTAGGTTCTTTCATGGCTTCAAGTATGTGCCTTTTTGAATTCGGGTCGGCTATTATCCCTGTTATCCGCTCTTTTTGGACAAATTCCAAAGCTTCGTCAAAGCCCATAATTTCTCTGACTTTCGGGACACACCCTCTTCCAGACTGCTCGGATGCTTCTTTTATTATCTTCTTCGCCCGAGGCAAATTAAAATCTTTTTTGACAGAACGCGATGAAAGAACAGGGATGAATTCGTAAACCCCGGCCTCCGTCCCTTTTTGAAAAATCCATTCCATTTTGTCTTTTTTCAAAATCGACTGAAACAAGAAAACTTGGCGCTCCGGTTCGCGCCTATTAAAAACTTTCTCAGAAATGGAAACGTAATCTTCCCCGGAAAATTCAGAGATAAAGTCGTGTCCAGATCCGTCAAAAAGCGCAATTTTCTCTCCGCGCTTAATTTTGAGGACGTTTTTTATTTGGCGTAAAATTTCCTCCGGAAGCTTCAGCTTGGAATTCTCGGCGATATTATTTTCGATAAAAAACCTGTGCATTGCTACGGTTTCAAAACTAGCACAAATTCACCTCTTGTGCCTTCTTTTTCATATTTCAAAATCGCTTCTGAAATTGTTCCGCGAAAAATTTCTTCGTATATCTTTGTAAGTTCGCGCCCGATATTCAAATACTTGTCTCCCGATATCGCTAAAATTTCCTTCAAAGTTTTCAAGATTCTATGAGGTGATTCAAATAAAATTACGGGGATTTCGCTTGCCGCCACTCGCTTAAATAAAGTCTGCCGCCCTTTTTTATGAGGCGGGAATCCCAAAAATAAGAACTCAGAAAGGTTGATATCGCTAACAGAAATAATCGCCGAAAGACTCGAAGGCCCTGGAACAGGAACAATCGAAAATTTTCTTTCTTCCAAACTTGGAAGCTGAGCTTCCAAGTGGGAGATGAGGCGATAGCCCGGATCAGAAATCCCAGGCGTCCCGGCGTCCGTCACCAATGCAAGGTTTTTACCCGCACGTAATAACTCTACCGCTTTGTTGAACATCCGATGTTCAACATGTTCGTCAAAACGCATAATTGGTTTTGAGATTTCGAAGTGAGTAAGAAGTTTTCGTGTGACACGCGTATCCTCTGCCAAAACAATATCAACGCTTTTCAAAATTTCAATTGCCCTTAAAGTTATGTCTTTTAAGTTCCCTATTGGTGTCGCGATTACATATAACTTGGGCATGTTATTTAATCTTATGCCCTCCAAATTCCCCGCGTAATGCCGATAAAAGTTTGCCAGTCCAATCTGGATTTTTTTGAGATTTTATTCTGAACTTTAAGGCATCTTCCAAAACTTTTGCGTTAACCTTGAATTCCTTCGCGGTCTTAACCGTCCACTCCCCTTCGCCAGTACTGCCGACTTTTCCAGACACCCCATTAAAATCCTGTCCGTAATTTTCGAAAGCGATCGTTATCCATCCGATCAAACGAGACTCAATAACGCTTCCATTATTATAAATCTCTGCCGCCTTTTTAAGATCTATTTTATATTTTGATTTTTTTAAAATTGTGAAACCTTCCGCCAAAGCTTGCATCATCCCGTATTCTATCCCATTATGGACCATCTTTACAAAATGTCCCGCGCCTGCGCCCGAAAAAAATTGGAATCCGTCTTTAAACGCAAGATCTCTGAAAAGCGGCTTTAGAAAATTAAAAATTTTCTTATCCCCTCCAATCATTAATGATGACCCGTGCCTCGCGCCAGCAGGTCCCCCGGAAACTCCTGCGTCAATAAATTTAATGCCTACTCGCGAAAACTCTTTTGCGCGCCTAATCGTATCTTTATAAAAAGAATTTCCGGCGTCTATAACTATGTCACCCATGTCCAAAAATTTGATCGCGCTTTTCCAAAGAGAATCCACCGCCTGATGCGGGACTGAAAGAATTATCACGCGCGGAATCGGCAGATTTCTTACTCTAGAAAAATCATCGCCTTTATCAAGTCCCAAAACCCTCCACCCGCGCTCGCGCAGGCGCAATGTCATATTTCCTCCCATTTTTCCAAGTCCGATTATCACAATTTCTTTTTTCACTACATAAATATTAGCTGAATTCGAATTTTTTTGAAAGTAAGCTATATTGATTATATGTCCAAAATATTGATATTTGGAAACGGATGGCTGGGAAATAAATTCAAAGATAGTTTTCATGTTGCCTTAAGTCCCGCCGATATTACCGACAAAAAAGCGATAGTCGATGAATTAATAAAATATAGGCCCGAGTGCGTAATAAACGCCGCGGGAAAGACGGGCAAGCCAAATATTGATTGGTGTGAAGATCACAAAATGGAAACGATTTCGAGCAATGTGATTGGGCCATTAATTCTAGCCGAAATTTGTTTAAAGAAAAATATATATTTTGGGCATATCTCAAGCGGCTGTATTTATGACGGAGCGGCGCCTAAGGAATCTGGCTTCAGCGAAAAAGATAAGCCAAATCCGATAAGTTTTTATTCGTGGACAAAAGTCGAAGCAGAAAAATTATTGAAGCCATTCCCGTTTTTAATCATGCGAATACGCATGCCGTTTGATTCTCGCCCCCACCAAAGAAATTTAATTACTAAACTCGCTGGATATAAAAATATTATCGATGCCTATAATTCATTGACTTCCGTGGAAGACTTCCTGAATGCCGCGAAAATTTTAATTGAAAAACGCGCAACGGGCGTATTCAATATTGTTAACGATGGCATAATTGGCCATAAGGAAATTATGGATCTTTATCAGAAAATTGTGGACCCTTCTATTTCTTATACTTTAATTAAACCGGAAGAACTATTGGAAAAGGGATTAGTAAAAGCTGGGCGTTCGAATTGCAAGCTCGATAACTCAAAATTAGTTGCCGAAGGAATAAAAATGCGTAATGCAAAAGAGGCAATTAAATCAGAATTAATGGAATATAAAAAATTCGTATGAAGCTATTAGTTACCGGTGGCGCTGGATTCATAGGATCGAATTTCATTCGATATTGGCTCAATACGCACCCTGAAGATCGTCTTATAAATTTGGATGTATTGAGTTACGCCGGGAATGTTGAAAATTTACGCGGGATAAAAGAGAGTAAAAAATATACATTCATGAAAGGAAATATCGGGAATAGGAAACTTCTGGAGAAAGTCATGAAAGATGTCGATATCGTTGTGAACTTTGCTGCCGAAACACACGTTGACCGTTCGCTCGAAGATTCGTCTGTTTTTTTCAATAATAACGTAATTGCGGCCTCTGTTCTTTATAAAATTTCCATAAAAAAGAGAGTCAAAAAATTCATCCAAATTTCCACTGACGAAGTTTTTGGCGAACTGCCGGGGGATGGAAATTCTAAATTTGACGAGAATTCCAGATACAATCCTCAAAATCCCTATTCCGTCTCGAAAGCGGCGGCCGATTTTCTAGCTTTTTCCTACCACAAAGCGTATGGCTTTCCTATTATCATTACGCATTCTGGAAATAATTATGGGCCTTGCCAATACCCGGAAAAATTCATTCCGCTTACGATAACTAACGCCTTGGCGGGAAAAAATATTCCGGTTTACGGAAACGGGAAACAAGTTCGCAATTGGATTTATGTCGAAGATAACGTCCGGGCAATAGAGAAAATTATCATTCATGGAAAAATCGGCGAACGTTATTGCATCGGAGGCGAAGAGCTTAAAAACATCGAGGTTGCCGAGATGATATTGGATAGATTAGGACTGGGCAGAAAACTCATCGCATATGTTCGCGACCGCCCGGGGCACGATAGGAAATACGCTCTAAATTGTTCTAAAATAAAGAACGAGTTTGGATGGAGGGCGAAATATAGTTTTAAAGAAGGGGTTGCTAAAACAATAGAATGGTATAAAAATAAAAGTTTAAAGATATGAAAATAAAAGGGGTCATTTTAGCTGGGGGCAAAGGCACGCGTTTATTGCCTATCACTAAAGTAACCAACAAGCATCTTCTCGCAATATATAATAAGCCTATGATTTATTATCCGCTCGGGGTGTTGACGTCGTCCGGAATTAAAGACATTTTAATCGTCACGGGCCCGGAACACGCTGGGCATTTTCTGAATCTTCTCGGATCCGGAAAAGAGTTTGGGGTAAGGATATCATATGAAGTACAGGAGGAAGCCGGAGGAATCGCGCAAGCGCTCTCGCTCGCCGAGGATTTTGCGGATGAGAAAAAAATCGCCGTAATCCTAGGAGATAATATTTTCGAAAAATCTTTAAGCAACGCGATTAGAAAATTCCAAAATGAAAATATCGGCGCGAAGATATTTCTGAAAGAAGTTGAGGAAGCCAACAGATTCGGAGTCGCTGAAATCAAAAATGGAAAACTTGTTGGGATAGAGGAGAAGCCCAAAGCGCCAAAATCCAGGCTGGCAGTGACAGGAATGTATATGTATGACAAAACTGTATTTGAAAAAATAAAAAAACTGAAACCTTCTCACCGCGGGGAATTGGAAATTACCGATGTTAATAATATGTATTTAAAAAGTGGGGATTTGTCCTACGAAATCATAAATGGCAAGTGGACAGATGCGGGCACGTTCAGCTCCATGCTGAAGGCATCAATTTTGGTAGCGAATATGAATAACGTAGATTTATCCTGACGCTTTTGGATAAGTATTCGGTTCATAAAATCTTAACGGGATTAAGTTTTTTCTGAAAGCAAGGACTATGGGGTCAATGAATTTCCAAGCAGCTAAAACCTCATTTCTTCCCAAAAATATCGAATCATCCCCCGCAAAAGCGCTTGCGAGAATTTTTTTATACTCCTCGACATATTGGTATTTAACCGAGTGCGTCTCGATTGGAAAAATGATATTTATTCCGTCCTTAAATTTAACAATCATTTCTTTTTTATTTTCTGGCATGGCTTTCCCCGCTTCGATTGAAATAGGGACGCCTTTAAAATTTCCGGAACCAAGAAACGCCAAAACCCTGAAAAACGTCTCAATTTGAGAATCTCGTTTAACGCCTTTGGCTTTGCGGTAACCCTTATACTGGGCGCGATAGGCAAAATGTCTGGTCTGGCGCGGATTATAAATTTTAAGAGTTCGTAATAATTTAGCTCTCGCTTTTCGAACGACCTCGCCCGAAGTCCGACTTCGGAAATCCATTGTGGCATACGCGAGCATAGTCAGAAGATGATTTTGCCCGACATCGCGTAGGGCGCCTACGGATTCATAAAATTCTCCCCGCGTGCCGACATCTTTTTCTTCCCAAAGCCGCAATTCAATGCCTGAGATAAACTCCCTAGACCAAATTTTTTCCAAATATTTCTTTTTAAATCTGAAATGAAAAAGCGCATCCATCCCTGATTTCGCGAGATAATGGTCAACACGGTAAATCTGCTCTTCTTTGAAATATTTTGACAATAACTTTTCTACTTCACGAGCTCCCTTGAGATCTAGTCCGATGGGTTTTTCGACAAGAAGAAATATATTGCGATGAATAAGTCCCCCCTTTTTCATATTCTCCAGAACGGTTTTATAGAATTTCGGCGTGACAGCCAAATAGAAAAATATTTTGTGGTCGTGCCCATCCAAAACTCTTTTTAAATCTTCGTAAGTATATCTATCACCAAAATATCCTTTTACGAAGTAAAAAAGCTTTAAAAACCCCGAGAGCCTTTTATCTTTAGCAATTTCATCAAATTTATCTGCCGCTTCCCGAATTTTTTCGCGAAAGCCTTCTTCTGAAATATCTCTTCGCGAAACTCCGATAACCCTGAACCCATCGGGAAGTTTTTTCTCTTTATATAAATAAAAAAGTGAGGGAAAAATCTTCCGTGCCATCAAATCCCCCGTCGCCCCAAAGACAACTAAACTGATTGGGTCTTTAGAATACCGGTTGGCCATTTACGATTTTCTTAGGCTGTTCGGCCTGGATTTTTGCCGAAAGAGATGCGTCGTAGACATATTTGGTGCCGTTCCATTTATAGGCCGAGGTTTCCCACATCCAATTCCCGTCGTTATCCCCAGCGCCGGAAACTTCCACCAAAGCTTTCTCGGTTGGTAGTATTTTAAAAACATCTGCATTCCTAACCGAAGCTCCGTCTCGGAAAATGGCCGGGCGGTTTTTGCTATCCTTTTCTTCAAGCATAAGCCAATCGAATTTCCCCGCGGAAAATATTACAACTCCATACGTCGTCGTATATGCCCCGTAATCTTTGAGGTCAAAAACAAGTTCTGCGCGCCCGTTCGCGTTTAGATCCATAGTCTGGTCAATCTCCGGCGCTTCTCCGGACTTGAATGAAAATTCTTCTTTAAACCCGCTTTGCGGAAAATTGAAAATGTTGGAAAACGCCTTTGATGAGTCTTTCGGATCTACTAGGACTGCATGCGGTCCAGACGCGTCGAGACTCGTCAATAAAAGCTCTTTTGTGCCATCATTATTAAGATCTAGTTCTTTTTCTTTTAACCCTTTTGTAGAAAAGCCCGCGGGTAGCTTGCGTTCTTGTCCAGAAGGTTGCGGGGTTTGGGTAGCCTCTTCTTTCTTATACACATCCTTACCAGAATTTTTCAAATAAAACCATACGCCGCCAGCGATTATTGCGAGAAGAAGAAAGATTGCGACATTTTTCATCATTAGATTATAATAGCACTATGTTTCAAGTAGATAAAAACTTTCCACATTTCTCGCTCGAGACCTATAACCCAAAGCGGGACGAAGTGGAAAAAATAACAAACGGCGATTTTGGCGGAAAGTGGCTCATTCTCTTTTTCTATCCAGCAGATTTCACATTTGTCTGCCCAACGGAGCTTTTGGATATGAGTCGCAAGCAGGAAGATTTCGATAAACTTAAAGCTGAGGTTGTCTCTGTTTCAACTGATACGGTCTATACACATAAAGCGTGGATAGAGATGGAGGAGTTATTAAAAGGATTTAAATATAAAATGGCCGCGGATCACAATGGAAAATTTTCTCGCGAGCTCGGAATCTACGACGAGGAAATCGGCATGGCTCAACGTGCCTGCTTTATTATCAACCCCGAAGGAATTTTGCGCGCGTCGTACATCGTCGCCGATCCAATCGGCCGCTCCGCGGGAGAGATCGTTCGAATGCTAAGAGCCATCAAATTTGCCGAGGAGCATCCGGGCAAGGTCTGCCCCGCCTCCTGGGACGAGGGTGCTGACGTACTCGAGAAAGGAATCAAGCACACGGGCAAAGTTTATAAACAGTTGAATAAATAGATTTTTAGAAATTAAAAAAGGCCTCGGATATCAAGTCCTGGCCTTTTTAAAATAAAGTCGCGCATTCGCTTTCAACGAGCTTTAGAAATCCATTTTCCTTGAAAGAGAGTCGCGGGCGACGAGTCGCGCCTTGTTGAGTTTCTGAATTTCCACTTCCGCCTGGCTCAAGATTGTCTCAACTTGCTCATCGATCGGCCATTTTGTCTTGTCTCCAAATTGGTGAGGTTCCCGCCGATCAGATAGCACATCCTGCTCCAAGTTATTCAGTTCATCCCACTCGCTTTTTTCCATAAGTCTCCTTTCTTATTCCGTAAATCGCATCAGCCGTGAACGGTTGTGGAATTCCGCCAGTGAGTCCCCAAGCAAATCGTTAATCTTTCTAGCCAGGTTATCACGCACCGCACCGCTATTCAGAATCAAGGAGGTAAGAAATTTTTTAGTTTCCTGCAGTATCGCCACTCTTGAATTAACCACGGCGTAGTCAAGCAACTCTGGCATCATGGGGAGCCCCCTCTTGATCCCCATCCTGATCCCGGCCAGAAGCGATGTTACGTCGTCATACGCTCTAAAAAAGTAAGCGCTATCTCCTCTTCCTCTAAACAACTCCTCCATCGCCTTCAAAACGACTATTCTCCTCGGCACATCATCGTTATCCATCGCTAAAATCCTCCAGTAAGATCAAATTGCCTGCCCCAGTGGCTTTAGAATTTCCCGAGATTTTTTAGTTCTCTTCAAAATCCCTAGAAGATCGAAAACTTTGTCCGCCGCGATATATTCGCCCTCCTCAGCCGCATCGCACCGCAAAACATATCCGCCGCTCGCTCCGCACCTGGCCTTTCTTTTCTCAACCGTCTTTCTTGAAACGGCAAATTGTATAGTCGCTTCTTCGTCGGGCGAAAGCGCTTTCTCCCGCAATGTAGGGTAAATATTTATCCACTGTTCACCGTCCCGTATGACAAGAAAATTCAATCTCTCTCCTCGCAAGAAAATGCCGAAACTTTTGCCTAATTCCTTATCCAGGTATTCAAACAAGACATTTGCCTCGGCGATATCCTTATTTAAAGGTGCGTGCACGCAGGATGCGAGAGACAAAATGACCACTAACGTTCCTGCTAAATTGGTAACGTTCATTCTAAACCCTCCCCCCTCAAGTTACTTTTTCATACCTTAGCACTTTTGATACAAAATCTCCAGAGTTTTTCGGACCAGATTGGGCCAGCGTAATCCACGCCAATGCGCGTTGATTTAATAATTTTTTTAGGAATAATTTTTATGCCTTCCTCGATCCATATACCGGATTTTCTAGATAACGGTTTTTCGTTAAGTTTTTTATCAATCTTCAAAAATCGACATACTCTCCCCGGGCCGTTAATCGCCTTCCCGTTCGCGTAGATTCCTCGTATCAAAACTGCAGCGGGATAATTCTTTTTCTCCGTCACAATATTTAAGCAGTAATGCATCCCGTAAATCAGATATACGTAAATAGTCCCAGCCTCGCCGAACATTACTTTCGTCCTCTCCGTCTTCCCGCGTGAAGCGTGCGAAGCTTTATCTTCAAATCCGTGATACGCCTCTGTCTCAGTTATAATTCCTTCGATTTTCTTACCGCGATAAACTCTAATTATTTTTTTACCCAAAAGCTCCTTCGCGACCAAGGGCGTATTTCTTTCAAAAAATTTCCTGCCGAGTACCGTCATAACTAAATTTAGCAAATAAATAAGGTTCGAAGAACTCACATCCTCCGAACCTTATGGTAACTCGCCAGCGCGCTTTTCATTCCACCGCTGGTGCCAATCGCTCACGAATGGCCTCGGCGACAATCTGTGGTGTGATCACACTGTACACCGTCCACTCCATATCGTGGAGATCAACCGCGTATTCTTCTTCCAGAAGGAACGTGATTTCCACAATGTCCAGTGAATCGGCTCTCAAGTCCTTGCTTAGATCAGAATCCGGCACAATTTCGTCCGGCTCTAATTTTAAGAACTCGGAAACAATAGTCATTACCCTCTTCTCAACTTCCTCTTTCATGGAATCCTCTTTCCAAACAGATTATCTAGACCTTACAATAGAGTTTGCTTTATGGCAAGCTTCATTCTTTTTTTGAAGAAAGGCGCACTAAATACGTCGAAATCAGGACAACAATGATAGTTATCAAAAATGCGTAAATAAATTTCGCGGAGAGGCCGTTTTTGGAAGCGGGGTAGAAATATTCAATCAAAGATTTGATTGCCTCGTTCCAGGCCAAGCCGGCAACCAATCCCAGAGCCGCCAAAATATATCCAAAAGTTTTTTCTCTGATTTCATTCATTTTAGCGAAACTTGACCGGGATTTTAAGTTCGTCTGCGTGTTCAGGCAATCCCGAGGGATTATCTTTCTCCAATATCAAAAATCCCGTGTCCGTCGTTGGAGTATCAAATTTTAACCCGGCTTTGAATGGAACGAAATTCTCCGTCATCCATTCCCCCTGCGCCTCCGCAGGAGTGCGTGCTAAAAGTTTTCCGTTCGCGTCAACAAGCGAAATAGGAAAAGACGCCTCGAAATACCAAGTCCCGCGCGCTTCCCCTTCGATAACGAGCGGGCTCAAGACAATATCGTTTGGCTTCGGAGAATTCAATTTTATTAAATCATCTTTTTTAATGGCTGGCGAAGGAGTTGCGGAAGGTGTCGGCAATCCAGCTGGAAAATCTTCAAAATGGATAACCGAATTTTTCCAATAATACAATCCAACACCTCCAAATATTATCAAGACTAGAATTATGATTATCCCGTTTTTCATCTTGCTTCTTTATTATACTTCACCCGGTAAATTACGCCAGCTTTGTCGTCGGAGATAAATATCGTCCCGCCGGGCTGAATCATTATATCGACTGGCCTTCCAAGAGCATTCGAGCCATTCAGCCATCCAGTTATAAAATCCTCAACTCCTATATATTTTCCGTTCGCATCTAATTTATATCGGGCTATTTTATACCCGGTCGGCTCCGTTCGATTCCACGAACCGTGATAAGCAACTAAAAGATTATACCAATATTCTTCCGGCCAACCTTCTTCCGGGAAAAACGCCAATCCAAGTGGAGCTGAATGCGCGGGGATGTCTATATAACTTTCCGTTTCAAATGGCTCCTCACACGGGTTTCTAATATAAGTATTTTTATCAAAATTTGTGTCGTGAATATTTTTGCCGTAGCAAACTGGCCAGCCGTAGTTGTTCTCCTCCCCTATAATATTAACTTCATCAGGGGGTAGATTATCTCCTAGAAGATCTCGTCCCATCTCCGTTGCCCAGATTTTTCCGGTTACAGGATGAATCGCCATAAAAACAGAATTTCGGAGCCCCCTCGCGTAAGTTTGCAAATTCGAGCCATCCGCGTTTACAACCAATATCTTTGCCCTTCTCCAATCTTTCTCATCGCAGACATTGCAAGAAGAGCCCACGGAGACCAAAAGTTTATTGTCGTTCGGGTAAGGTAGAAGCATAAGCGTTCTTGTGCTATGCCCGCCGTCTGCGGGAAGATCGACGACGTCTTTAGGATTTTTCAATTTAAAATTTTGCTCGTCGTAATCATACATGCGGACTTTATCCGTCTCTGCAATATAAATTTTGCAGGCTCCAGTCTCTTGGCATTTAACCGCAATGCCGTGCGGATTTTTAAGTCCAGCTATAAGCGTTTTAGTCTCGTCAGACATCCCGTCGCCGTTTTTATCCGGAAGCAGGGCAAAAACTTTTCCTTTAGACGGAACACTTACGAGCATGTTGCCAACAGGATCATATGCCATCACTCTCGGGGCAACTAAATTTTCGGCAAAAATGGAAATCGAAAAACCGTCCGTCAGTTTTAGTGGAAATTCGGTTAAATTTTGAGGAATATCTTTTATCACCTCCGAAATATCTTCGCTCGGCGCGGATATCCCCGGAAGCGCTCCCCTGACAAACTTCCAAGAATAATACCCAACTGTGATAAATATTATCAAAACTAATATTAAAATTATTTTTTTCTTCTTCATACCACCTCCCCAAGATAACAACTCTCACAATAAACAATCTCCTGTCTCTCTGGAGCATATGTAGTCTCAAAGTTATTTTCGCAATGATTCTCGCCGTGTTCATGAGCGATAGTATTAGCATAGACTTGATTCTCTGATTTAGATCCAGCACATTGGCATTTCCTATGCCATAGTTTAAGTGGGTTTCTTTGTTTGATTCTTTGGTAGTGGCGGCAGTTAGGGCAGAGTCTGGGTAATGGGAGGTTTTGTTTACGTAGGAAGTCTAGTTCTTGAGGGATGATTCGAAATGCTTCAGTGCATTGTTCGTTGCACTTGGAAGCCGAGCTTCCAAGTTCGTGATGAGCACACTGGATAATGTCATTTAGTATTGAATCTGGTGCATCCTTTATATGATCAGGAATGTCTGCTGTCTTTAGTGTGATTTGGTAGTTTCGTGGTTCAGGGTCTTTCCATGAATAGCCTTGTTCAATTGCTTGTTCCTTGGTTAGAGGAAAGTATTCCTGGGCTATGGTTTCGTTGTATGAGAATGGAGAGAGCTCTGGAGGGAAGAATTCGCCATATCTATATACTCTTCCCTTCTTGTCTGTATAGGGCATCTGGTTCATGTGCTCTATGATACGAGGCACTAGCTTTTCATACTCTTCCTTGGTGTATTGGCGGTTGAGAATGCAGTATTGCTTGTTTCTTGAGTTTACGCACCCGAAAATATGTGAAGAATCATAACAGTGATCTGCATAAAAAGCGTCGACCGCTGGCCAAGAATCAAAACTAAAAAATGCTCGATATGTGCCATATCCCATAGCCATAGTGTCATAACACATTTCAATTGGGCCGTAGGTTGAAAAAACATCGTGCGAGTCTTTGATAAACCATACATCTGTCACATTTTTACAATTCTCCGCGTCGTGACAATTAATCCCACTAACTATATTACGGCAGTTGAAAAGCAAATCCCCGCTTGAATTAATTGCTTGCGCGTCCTGCCGATATTTTAAGGGAGTTCGAAGTTTTAAATCGTGTAATTCTTTTAAAAGGCTGTTTGTTTTATTAATGTCTAATGATTCGTATTTTTTAATTTCCTTATAATATTCTTCTTTTGAATATGGCGCGTTACCAATGTGATATTGTTTATTTCGAAGATTCACGCAAAGAAAACAATTTGCACAATTACGGCACTCGGATAAAAACCGAGAAGATAACGAATTCTGCGTATTATAGGCATAAAGTACATCATAATTTTTTCTTGAAAAAACATTTTCATAACAGAGTTCGCAGTCTTCAACCTCAAAACAATCCATCGAATCTTTGCTACGAATAAATCTCCTCCCATACATGCAGTTTTCAGCTTCCGCAGTACCGAAAACCAAATAACAATTTTTTATATTTCCTGTCTGATTTACAAACTCACTATTTATAGCATTTTTATTATTTAGTGCGAGCCGAGGTACTTTATTTTCTAATTTTCTATATTGGCTAAAAAAAGATTCTGAAAAATTGTATTCCATCCCGTAATCAAGCGCATCCCACTTATCAGACCACCAGCATTCATGACAATAAACCGGAAATAATGTTTTTGAGGGATATATTGCAAGAATTTCTTTCTTACATAAATTACATGTGCGTCGGTACAGTGAGCGTTCATTTCTCCAGATCATCTTTCTCATCAATTTACACTCCGGGCACCAGGTCGGCGGGGGGACGGAGATTTTTTCGTAAAATTTAAAGTCTTCTGGTTCGATAGTGAACGAGGTTTTACAGTTCTGGCATTGTTTGGTTTCGCGATTCATGTTTAAGAATTATACCTATTTTAAGAGATCCGGCCTATAAACAAGTATCCATTCGATAATCTGCCGGGTTGCCGCGGTGGCTCCGACTAAATTGGATGAACTCCCGCCTTCCAATACAACTGCCATCGCGATTTTCGGATTATCGTATGGGAAATATCCGATGAACCACGAGTTAACATTCTTTTTTTCAACGCCGATCTGCGCCGTTCCAGTCTTCGCGGCAATTTTTAGATCAATATTAGCCAATGCCTGCGCCGTTCCTATTTTGGAGGATAAATTCATTCCCTCGCGCACAACCTCGAGATTTTCCGTGGAAATATTGACCGATTTCCGAACAGTCGATTTCCCAGAATCAATAACTCTGTCGCCGCTTTTTATTTCCTTCAAAATTCTCGGCTCCATTATTTTTCCACCGTTAGCTATGGTTGCCGCGAAAACCGCCATCTGCACGGGCGTTGTCTGAAAATTCCCCTGTCCTATCGAAAGGTTGTATGTGTCGCCGACGCGCCAAATCGGATCCTCTTTTTGGGTCTCAGCCTTCCACTCCGGAGACGGAATAAATCCCCCTCTCTCTCCTTCTAAATCTATATTCGTTTTTTCTCCAAAGCCGAATTTGGAAAGCCATTCCCGAAGCTTAGTCACCCCAAGTCCTTTTACATCCCCGAATCCGCCTCCGATGGTGTAAAAATAAACGTTAGACGAAATCGCAATGGCGTGTCGCATATCAACCCATCCGTGAGCTTTCCAATCCAAAAATATGGAAGGCTGATCCGGATCAAATGGGTTGGGGACGATCAATTTCCCTGTTGATAAAATTTCTTTCTCTGGGGTTATTATTCCTTCCTCGAGCGCCGCTATCGCGTAAAGCGGTTTTATAATCGAGCCTGAAGAATAGAGGCCGGATATGGCGCGGTTGAAAAGCGGCTTTGAGGAAGAGGTTAGATAATAATCGATATTTTTTTTAGGACTGCCTTTCGTCAAAATATTCGGATCAAATCCTGGATAGCTAACCAAGCTCAAAACTTCTCCGTCGGTCGGATCCAAAAGCACAGCGCCGCCGCCGCGAAATCCCCTGTCATCAGCAAACGTTTTTATCTCTTCATAAACTTTTTTCTGCAAATCGGCATCTATTGAAAGATAAACGTCATCTCCGGCCTCCGGAAGTTTTTCCACAACTTCAGAAAAGGTTCCTCCTACAGAATCGACTTCAGTCAGTTTTGATCCGATTCTCCCAGCTAAATAATTCTCGTAAATATTTTCGGCTCCGCTTCGCCCGGTAAGCTTATCTATCTCAAGACTATTAACTTTTGCGGATTCCTTCGCTAATAATTTACCGAGATACCCGACAAGGTGAGCGCCAGCATCGCCCAGAGGATAAAAACGAGAAGAAAACAATTCGATACGCAGCGGCAGGTCGCGATATTCCCTTCTTATCGCTTCCAAGGTTTGCCAGTTCGCCGAGTCTGCTATTATAATATTATCTTTTTTAAATGAAATCTCCACTAAGATCTGCTCGCTATCATGAGGCAAAAGTTTATCTACCAGCGTTTTTTTTCCATCATCAGACAATTCCGACGAATCCAAGACCAACCTAAACGCTGAATTATTCCCGGCCAGAACTTCCCCACGACGATCCAAAATTCTTCCGCGTTCTGGCCAAAGCGGCAAAATTTTCAGATGATTCGCCTCTGCCCTTGTTTTTAAAATATCACCGCTTGTAACCTGCAAATCATAAAGGCGGTAAATAAAAAGCCCGAAAACCAAAACTAGAACTATCTTTAAATAATCCAAAGTTTCTGAACTTATTGGAAATTCAAGGCGTCCTTCGAATCGCCCGCGTTCAAAACCAGGAAGATTTTTTGAGTCCATAAAAACTTCATCTGGTTCAATGTCTTTATTTGAAAATTTTATTCTCGTCAAGTCTTGTTTCTATTAATTTTGATAATAAAAGCATAGCGGCCAGCACTATAACAATTTTCAAAAAAGTAATAGCGCTGGTTTCAATCGCAGTGCCAAAATCAGGCCAAATCGAATAAGAAAAAAAGGAGAAAAAGAGAGAAACGGATAGGAGCGAAGCGAATATCCCCCTCATCGCACGATTAAAAACTGAATCAGATTTGAAAAAATCATCCGACAGCAGCGCCGCTAACAAGATGGCCGAAAAAATAACGGTGAAAAATCCAAAGGGAAAATCGAATAAAACGTCGAACACGAATCCCACAAGCACATATTCCAAATATACTTTTCCAATCGCGATAAAAAAAACAAACAACGCCAGCAAAAATTCCCATCCGAAAGAAAATCCGGCCAGAAGAAGCGCTACCAATAATAAAAATCTAATCAATAAGTTCGACATATCGAAGATTCTTAAAATTAAACGGGAAGCGCAAACGAACCTCCTTTAGGGGATTGGTTGGTTTTTCGTTTACACTCTCGACTTCACCGATAAGAAACTGCGGACCCGTGTTGGACAAAATCCTGTCCCCGACCTCGACTGAAATATCTTTCGGAACTGAGAATTTCAAGTTATATCCACTTTCCCCGACAAGAATAATATTGAGCCCCGAGCGTTCGAGCCAAGCCTCTGTTTCCGACATCGGGTAAGAAATAAGCTTGACCACGGCGGATTCCTCTCCTATTTCGGAAATCTGACCAAGATAAATGCCTCCGTACGCGATTATTTTTGTCCCAATCTTGGCTGTCCCAACGGAATCCAATTTTATCAAAAGCGTATCGTAAGGAATCGACGGGGCCTGGCTTAAAACCAAAGAAGAAGATTTTGCAAAATCCGATATGCTTGTTTTCAATAAAGAATTTTCCACGAGAAGTTTCGCGTTTTCCGCTTCCAATTCGATGATTTTATTTCCGCCAAAATCTTCGAAAAAATTTCTGATCTTGGAAGAGAAGTATAAAATCGGAGCGAATAAATCCCTCGCCCCGGAGCGAAAACTCTCCGATGAAAATTCTAAAACGGCAAGTAAAATTATCCCGACTGCAAAAATCGCCGCCGCTTTATGAAAACCTTTGTTACGTTGGCGGAAGCTCGTCTTCATGTTCAACCAAAGCTTCCCTGAAATTATCCAGATCTTCAAGAATAATCCCGCATCCCCGAACGACAGCGGTAAGCGGGTCTTCCGAAACAATAATCGGGATTTTCGTTTCGGATTCCAAAACCTTATCAAGCCCGCGCAAAAAAGATCCGCCTCCGGTCAAATATATGCCGCGGTGCATTATATCAGCGATCAGCTCCGGCGGAGTTTTTTCAATTACTTCTCTGGTCGCCTCCGCAATAATGCGAATGGATTTTGCCATAGCTTCCCTGATATCCGAATCCGTAATTATGACTTCCCGAGGGAGACCCGTCACCAAATCCCTTCCGCGAACGCTTGATTCCATAGTTTTTGCTCCTTTCGCGGCAGATCCGATGGCCATTTTGACATCCTCCGCAGTTCGTTCTCCCAAAAGGAGTTTAAACTCATCCCTAACGTAATTAATTATGTCCTGATTAAATTTATCCCCGGCAACGCGCAGATTTTTCGAAGTCACAATCCCTCCTAGAGAAATAACAGCGATATCGGTAGTCCCTCCTCCAATGTCAATTACCATATTCCCGACCGGCTCGTGTATAGGAAGCCGCACTCCTATAGCCGCCGCCATAGGCTCTTCAACCAAATAAACTTCCCTTGCTCCGGCATTTTTTGCGGCATCGTGGACCGCCCTCCTTTCAACTTCAGTTATGCCGGAAGGAATTCCTATCACAACCCTGGGGCGCGCAAGAAATTTGGACGTGCCGGAATGCGCCCTTCGTATAAAATAAGAAAGCATCTCTTCGGTAACTTCGAAATCCGATATCACCCCTTCGACAAGCGGCCTTATCGCGACGATATGCCCCGGAGTTCTACCGATCATCTTTCTCGCTTCCTCGCCAATCGCGACAACTTGTCCTGTTTTCTGATTGACCGCGACAACGGACGGCTCATTGATAATTATCCCCCGTCCTTGCATATAGACGAGGGTGTTGGCCGTTCCCAAATCTATTCCGATGTCGTGGGAAAAATATCCAAAAAATTTATCTAATATTGCCATTTAATTTTTTTATTAGCTCATCAACTTTAATCAATTTAATTTTTTTTGAGTTCCGTTCCTTTAGCTCAATTTTTCCTCCCGTCTTCTCCGATATTACAGCCCTAAAGGGAATTCCTATCAAATCGGCATCCGCGAATTTCTCTCCAGCGGATACGTCTCTTTCGTCATATAAAACTTCTACACCGGCGTCCAAAAGTCTTTTATACGCCTTCTGGGTAAATGCTTTAATTTTAGCTTTCTTGCCGTCTAACTCTAGCAAATGGACGCTAAAAGGCGCAATAGATCTTGGCCAGATAATGCCTTTCGAATCGTGGCATACTTCTGCGATAGTACCGATAACTCTCGAGGTTCCCAATCCATAGCACCCGGCTTCAACAAGCGTGTCTTTGCCACTCTTATCTTTAAAAGTTAATTTAAAGTCTTCGGCGAATTTTTTCTTGAGCGGGAATATGTTGCCGACTTCTACGGCATGTCCCTCTATTAATTCGCCTTTGCATCCTGAGCAAGCTCCGAAGTCCGACTTCAAGGACCCCGAAGTCGGACTTCGGAGCTCTCTTCGGAGCTCTTTATTTATTCCTATTTTGCACTTGGAACAGTAGTATATCGTATCTTCTCCCGATTCGGCGATAACTTGGAATTCCTGGGACAATTCTGAAAAAGTTCCACCGGACGCTTTTGTCTCAATCACATTTAATCCTAAACGTTTAAAAATTTTCAGATACGCCTTGCGCATGACTTCATAATATTTATCTCGGTCCTCGCCAGTCGCGTGGAAGCTGTATAAATCTTTCATTCTGAATTCGCGGCAGCGCATGAGTCCTGACTTCGCGCGCTTTTCGTCCCTGAATTTCGTCTGGATTTGGTAAAGTGATACTGGGAGGTCCTTATATGACGAGACGAAATGGCTAAGTAGAGGATAAATTATCTCTTCGTGCGTCGGCCCGATGGCATATTCCCCTCCAAAATTGCTTTTAGTTTTCAAGAGCGCGTCGAAACTATCCCACCTTCCCGTGATTTGCCAATTCTCGGCAGGATGCAACGCCGGCATCAAAAGTTCGGTTCCTCCGGCCACGTCCATTTCTTCACGCACAATACTTTCTACTTTATTCAGAACTTTGAGCCCAAGCGGCAGGAAAGTATAAATTCCAGCACCAAGTTTATTGATAAATCCGCCTTGTATTAAAAATTTGGCGTTGACACTCTCTTCGTCTTTAGGCGAATTTCTTAAAGTTTTAGTTCCAAGCTCTGAAAATTTCATAAACTATTAATTAAGCTTCAGAATATCCTGATAAGTGATTAAAATCATCATAATTATCAGGGCAATGAATCCGGCCGCGTGCACAGTGCGCGTAAATTTCCAATGGAATGGAGAACCCTTGATTTTTTCAATCAAAAGGAAAAATATCCTCCCACCATCAAGCCCCGGAAATGGAATTATGTTTATCAGCGCGAGATTGATTGATAGGAGAGCCGTAAGTTGAATCAGAAAAATAATGCCGAATCTTGAAAAATCTCCGACTAAATTCGCGATCCCGACCGGGCCGGAAACGCCTTCAAAAGAAGCGCGTCCGGTGAATATTTCCTTGAAAAATCCTAAAAGAGCTCCGGCTGTCGCGCGCGTCATATCTATAGTAGTGCTAAAACCTTCTTTAAAAGATTGGAAAAATCCAAGTTTTTTCACACCGGTTCGAATCATGGCTATGCCGAGCGCTCCCTCGCCTTCTTTAACTTCGACTCTGGGCGTCGCTTTAATTTCGTAAACTTCCCCGTGCCGCGCATAATTTATGGAAATTTCCTGCCCCCTGTGGTCTTTGATAAATTTTTGGACGTCTGAGACCCGAAAAGCCGCAATGCCTTCCTGATCCGCTCCGAGAAGAGACATGATTCGGTCACCGGGTTCTAGACCAACATGCTGGGCGGGAGACCCGCGCTGGACTTCTGTGATCTGTATGCTTGCGGACGGATTCATATCATTGTCGCTAAGCGGGATAGGAGTTCCAATCATAAATCCAGATGTAAATAAAATATAGGCCAGCAAAAAATTAAATAATACTCCGGCCGCTATAATTAAAACCTTCGTTAAAAATTTCTGCCCAGAAAAACTTCTTGGGTCCTGCGCTTCCTCGCCTTCCTCGCCGTAAATCTTCACATAGCCCCCGAGAGGGACAAGATTGAACGAATATTTAGTCTCTCCTTTTTTAACGCTAAAAATCCTCGGTGGAAACCCGAAAGCGAACTCCTCCACCCTCACCTTGGCCAATTTTGCGAATATAAAATGCCCGAACTCGTGCGAGAGCACAAGCACAATCAATATCGCCAAAAATGTGATTATCGTCAAAAGCATACTTAATTAAGCCATTATAAACGTTTCCTTGTAATAAAAAAAGCATCCGCCCTTGACAAAAGGGCTTAAAATATATTAGACTTCGGATGAAACAATTCAAATTTAAGGAGGATTTATGGATAGAACATTAAAAGGTCTTATTGCTGTTTTCTTCGGGGTGCTGACAGGAGGGCTTATCGCGCTGAGTCTTTGGAAGCCGCTATGGTGGCTCGGAATGATCCTCGGCGGCGGCGTGGGATACCTGTACTACGAATTCGCAGTGGTAAAAAAAGTCGCAATTGAAGTTGCGGTCGATCTCTTAGAAGAATTTTCGGAAGATTTTCCGCATATCTCGATCTGGTGTCGGTGCGCGTTTTACCGAACGCTCTCACTCTCTTCAGTCTTCTTGGCTTTAGTGGCCCCAAACTTCTTGGTTTTTGTGGGCCCAAACTACGCCGTAACCCTTAAATATCCAGGTGACTTTTCGTTATCAATTTTTGGTTTAACGATGACTATATTATTCCCCTTGCTGAATAGAGTAACGGATGAAATCCCATGCTATCTGTCGACCAGTGACAAAATTCGACGATGGAAACACTCGCTTATTTACACCAATCCTCTGGCGATCGCTTTCTACTGGCCATGCTATGTGTACTTCCATATCCTGCTTTACGCCTGTGTCGCCTTCGACATGTTTATTTCAGGAGTATGTTTAATTGCAAGAAAGAGCGTGACCAACTTCTGGCCGATTGCCACTCTTCTCATTAGGTTCACAAAAACAGTCATCATAACGATCTACTCAGAGGAGAGGTTGCTTGTCGCTTTCTCCGCGTTTAACGGGGTTGCCGTTCTCTACTTCGCGGACAGCTTTCTCTGGGGACTCGCGTTCGGAGGCGTGATGTGGCTCGTAAGCTACGAACTTCTCTCGAAGCGAGTGCTTCACCTGATCCCACTGCGCCGCTAGCGGCAAAGGTCTTAACGATTCCCAAGAGGCCGGTTTCTGAAATATGGAACCGGTCTTTTTTTGCGGCGATTTAGTCAAATTCCCCTCTGGAAATGTTCATACTTTTGCGATAGCGTTAGAATGAACAATTATTCAATTGCCTCGTTTTACCTATTTGAAATTGAAATGTAATTTAAGTTCGGCTTCATTATCGATATAATCGGCATTGATATATCGAAGACAATTTCTTATTTCGAAAAACTCCGAAATGAAAGCTATTTCATTCTTGCAGTCATACGGGGTAACCCACACGCTGCGCTGTAGCCGATAGAACTCCAAATCGCAAAGCTTTTTGCGCAATGCTTCGCGCGCCGCTTTCTTTTTCTCTGGAATATCAAAAATAACTATCCGCCATTTCCCATCCCAGCGATCAGGCCTTTTTATAGCTAATGCATCGATATCATAGCTTAGCGTGATTCTCTTCCCTTTTTCAGAAAGCACTACAGAAATAGTTCCATTCACTTCCTCTTTAAAATCAATGAGGCGATTACGCTTAAATTCATTCACAAGCCGCCTTAAAGTAGTTCGCTCAATCGATCTCCAAGCTTTTGGCAAATTAGCCAATATGCGCCAATGTACGCGTGGCGAATGCGACAAGCTCAAAATAACTCCGCTCGCTAGCAACAATAAAGCTTTTTGTTTCGTCTGACTATAGTAATATTTTGCCATTTTTAGTTTTGTTCATATTATAGCGATCACTATAGAATAGACACTTCTATTTAGAAAGACTTTAAATAAGAAAGGATTCCCCTATTCCATTATCTCCCTCTCTTTTTTCGCGGCGATTTCGTCGAGTTTTTCGCCTCCGTGCTTGATTTTTTTCTCCATCTCTTCTTTGAAGCGGAATTTTTCGTCCTCTGAAATTGTCTTAGCTTTTTCTTTCTCTTGGATATCTCGCCAGACTTCATCCCTCGCCTTGCGCAATGAGATTTTTGCCTCCTCTGTCTTTTCTTTCAAAATTTTAACAAGCGCCTTGCGCCTCTCCTCTGTCAGCGAAGGAAGAGAAATCCTGATAGAATCTTTCGCGACAACTGGCTGCACGCCTATATTCGATGTCTCAATCGCTTTCGAAATAGTTTCCATCAGACCCTTATCCCATGGCTGGACCAAAAGAGTTTTAGCGTCCTCCACAACTATCGACGCGACATTTTTCAGCTGATTCGCAGAACCGTATACTTCAACTCTTACATTTTCTAATAAAGCAGGGGTCGCCCTGCCCGTTCTCAATGAAGTCATTTCGAATTCGAAATGACTTGCCAAAAAATTCAGCTTCTCCTCCATTTTTTTAAAATCGTACGCCATCATTTCCTAAGACCAATAAAAATTTCTTTAGTATTTGACGGATTTATTAATATCAGCGAAATAACTCCCGCTGAAGAAATTTGCGTCCCTCTCCAAGTAATGCCAGCATCTTCTGAAATATATAACTGATTTTGCGCGGCGACGTAAATTTTAGCCGAATCGTGCGGATCTATCGCTATTGCGCCTATTGGCAAAACCTCAGGCGCAACGGTTAAATTTACCCTATCCCATGTCAATCCGCTATTGGTTGATCTTAAAAGTCCGAACCGCGATCCGTGATATAAAAACTGCGTTCTCGGATCAATAAATAATAGCGGCTCGTCTTTCGCGCCGATAAAATCCATAAATGAATCGGACAAATCTGTCCAGCTAGCCCCGCCATCGCTACTCATATAAAAAGACCCCTTCGGATCAAGCACCCAGATTTGGTTGTCGTGAGCAGGATTCGAAACCATGGAGAGAAGGCCTGTCTGAAAACGCGATGCCAATCTCCAAGTCGCGCCGTTGTTTCTGGATTCGTAAAAACCTCCATCAGATCCTATAATCCTCAAGAATCCGCTTTTGGTTCGATATCCCTTTAAGAATGCGTATTTTTCAAGAGGAGTAAAGAAAAGTTCAGAACGTTTCTCGTCCTTGTATCTTATAATCCGCCCGCGGTTCGTGAACAAAACGAGCGCTACAAATTCTTTTTCTGTTGCTGGTTTTATCAAATCAAATATCATGGATCCCTCGCCGACTCCTCCGGGATATTGTCCGAAGTTTTCTCCGGACGTATCTCCCTTCCACGCTCCACGCGCTTCGGTCCCAATCAAAAGTAGCTTTTGATTGGACGCGTCAAAACCGATGTTCAAGATATTTCCTCCGACAAACTTATTTAAAACCTTCCAATTTAATCCGCTGTCATCGCTTTTATATAAAGTCGCGCCGCTTTCTGCGGACGCCGGAGATATCGAAGACGTTCTTGCTTTGAAAAGCACTGGGATCAAAGACAATCCCACGATAAAAATTATTATTATTACGACGATTATCAAAAACGGTTTCTGCCCGGTCATTATTCGAAATAGTATTTAGATACTGCTAAATGTTCGAGAAGCATTTTAGGAGGATAAGTTTTTTCAAAAAATCTCTTTTTAATCTCAAAATAATCTTCGACAAAACCGGAAAAAGAGATTGCGGATTCTGGATGAATCACTCTTATTCTCGACTCCATCCAAGCCTCGATTTCTCGAAAAACTTCTTCGGCCTCTTCTCTATTTTGAGCTATAGAACTTATATTTTCAAGGTTTAACTTAAATTTCGAAGCGCCCACAACCTCGTCCCGCCTGCTTTTTTTAAATATAGTCAAACGTGATAAAAGCGGGGCAGACAAAGAGGCTTCCGAGACAAGAGAGATTATAAAATAAGTTTCCGGATAAGGCTCCTCGATTGTTTTGAGCAATGTCGCCTGAGCATCAGCGGCAATATAGACAGTTTTTATCCTGAAAATTTTAGGTCCATAAAGCGCCGATTGACTCGCCGCGAACTGTATCTCGCGCGCGTCTTCGATTTTCAAGGATTCTCCTTCATAAAAGCGTATCCCTAAAAAAGATTCGGATTGGCATTGTAAACACTTCTTGCAAAAATTTTTATTATCGCAGGCAAGATAGCGGATCAGGAGATTCTCGGTTTCGCCGTCATCCCCCACAAGCAAAAAGGCCTGCGCCATGGAGCTTCGGAAAAAATTCTTGAAAAATTTATCAATGTCTCTCGCGACAATCATCTTTTGGCAAGAATACTCTTTTTGTACACATCGAGATGCTCGAGAGCTATTCCCGTTCCTTTGGCAACGCACAAAAGCGGCTCATCCGCTACTTTAGCTTTGACTCCGGTAGATCTGTAAACAAGCTCGTCTAAATTTCGCAGGAGAGATGTTCCGCCGGTCATAACAATGCCCTGGTCAATTATATCAGAGGCTAGTTCTGGCGGAGTATCTTGTAAAACGCGCTTTATGGTCTTCATTATTTCCTTGAGTTCCCCATCTATCGCTTTAACTATTTCATTCGTGCCTATTTTTGCCGATCGAGGAAGCCCAGTCAGGAAATCCCTGCCCTTTATCTGGTAGCTGTCTTCTTTCTCAACGGCAATAGCAGAACCGATCGCGATTTTTATCTCCTCGGAGGTTCTCTCGCCAACCGCCAAATTGAAAGTTTTTTTGATATAATCGGCGATCGCCTGATCAATCTTATTCCCCGCGACTTTGAACGAAGCGGAAGCAACAATGCCCCCAAGAGAAATAACGGCCGCATCGGTAGTGCCTCCTCCTATATCAACAACCATATGGCCGGTTGCCTCATAAATTGGTATCCCCGCTCCGATTGCCGCAAGTATTGGCTCCTTCATTATATAGGCCGCTCTTGCTCCTGCTTTCATTGCCGCTTCCACCACGGATCTTCTCTCTGTGGAAGTAACGCCGGCCGGAACGGAAACCATGACTTCTGGCTTAAATAAATTCCATCTTCCAAGCGCCTTATTCAAGTAGTATCGAAGCATCGCCTCCGTAACTCTGTAATCCGCGATAACACCGTCTTTCATCGGCCGGTAAGCGATAATGGTGTCAGGGGTCTTTCCAACCATTGCTTTCGCATCTTCCCCTACCGCTAAAATTTTATTTTCCGGAACGGAAACCGCGACAACCGAAGGCTCATTCAAAACAACCCCTTCGTTCGGCACAAAAACCAAAGTATTCGCGGTTCCTAAATCTATTCCAAGTTTTTTTATGAAAAATGCCATAATTTTTATCCTACACGCCTTATGTCGGCGCCAATTTTCTGCAAACGCTCCTCTATTTTTTCATAACCGCGGTCGATTTGATAAATATTCTTAACTACTGAATTGCCTTCCGCCACCATCGCCGCGATGATAAAAGCAAGTCCGGCCCTAAGATCAGGACTCTCGATCTCCCTGCCGTGCAGTTTAGTCGGCCCGTGAACTAAAACCCGGTGGGGATCTAAAATAGTAACATTCGCGCCCATTCGGACAAGATCCTCGACATAATTGAGACGCCCATCGAAAACAGTTTCAAAAATCATACTATCACCCATGGCCTGTGTCATCAAAACTGTAAAAGGCGCTTGTAGATCTGTGACAAACCCGGGATATTCCCTTGTTGTGACATCCAAACCTGAAAGCGCGCGCCCGGGGCGTATCTCAACCCAATCATGCCCCGACTTTATATTAGCTCCTCCAGCCCTCAACATTGTAATAATTGCTTCCAAATGTTCAGGATTACATTTGATAACCCTCAATCTGGATTTAAGTGCTGCTCCCAAAATCAGAAAATCACCCGCCTCAATCCTATCCGGGATAACCTGAAAAGTCTTGCCTCCCCTCAATAATTTTCCTCCGGTTCCAATAATTTCAACGGTGGATGTCCCGGCGCCCTTTATTTTCGCTCCATTTTTGTTTAAAAATTTGGCAAGCGAAGAAATCTCGGGCTCCATCGCGGCATTCTTTAAAACAGTCTTGCCGTGCGCTAACACCGCTGTCAGCATCAGCGTTTCTGTCGCCGTAACGCTAACTTTTCTAAAAATAAACTGGCTTCCAACCAAGCGTTTCGCCTCAATAGTATAGCTGGATTTATTACTTCTTATCTTAGCGCCCATCGAGCGCCAACCGTCGAGAAAAATATCTATAGGACGCTTGCCAATCACGCATCCCCCAGGATGGGGAAATGTCACAGTTTTTCCTATGGCGAGAAGCGGTCCCGCTAGTACTATGGAGGCTCTAAAACGTTCGGCAATATCAGAGCGCAAGTGCCCTATTTTCACTTCACTTCCACCTAATTTAAGGCTGCGTCCATTTGGTTTCTCAACACGAATCCCGAGAGCCTTCAAGAGCTCGAGCATTCTAAATACATCCTCTATTAAAGGGAGGTTAGTTATACCTATGGGATTGGCGAACAAAATCGAAGCAGGAAGTATTTTGAGAGCCGAATTCTTAGCTCCGCGCACCTCTATTTCTCCTTTGATCTTCTTGCCGCCACGAATTAGAAACTCTGCCATTTCCATACTCTAACCCGCCCGAGGCCTATTTTTCAAGAAAAATAAGAGTTAATATTTTATCAATGCTTACTGCGACAAAGCGTAAAATCTTATTCTGGTTTTCTATAATTATTTTCTTCGCCATGATGCCGATAGTAATCGCATACGCCCTTGGCTACAGATTTGACGATTCATGGCGCTTAAGAAAAACTGGAGGGCTTTACGTGACATCGGATATAACGGGATCCCAGATACATTTGGAAAACAAGCTCATTAAAACAACAAACCTTCTTCAAAGCGGGGCTTTCATCGATAATCTTTCACCCGGAATCTACAAAATATCCGTCTCGAAAGAAAATTACCTGCTTTGGGAAAAATCCCTCGAAGTCCAGTCGCAATTAGTCACGGAGACTAAAGCCTTATTGATACCGAAAAAAAATAACGCAAAAGTCATAATCCAGGGAAATTTCTTCGGGCTCGAATCTTCAATCTATAATCCTGTCCTTATATTCACAGAGAGGAAAGAAAACGAAAAAATTGTCCGCTGGTTTCTGCCAAGCGAAAAAGAATTCCTGACCGATACGGGGCCACTCGTAAAATACAGTAAAACTTTCGAGCTTATCCGATGGCTTCCGCGAGGAATTGTCCTCTCTCTTGACGGAAAAAGCAAGAGAATAACATTCGATCTAGGCGCGAAAACCGCGTCGATAGTCCCGCTGGAAGACGAGCCGTCCTCAAAAAGTGAGGAAGAAAAAGTGGCACTAAACGAACGATTAGACAGCAGAAAATTTATCAAAGCCGAATATACGGAAAATGGAGGAATATTAAAAACATCGTGGCTTGAGAATACTATTTATCCATATTATTTTTCGGGACCCGAAGAAATATTGATTCGCGATAAAAAAATAAGGAATTTCGAATTTTATCCCGGAAGGAGCGACGCGCTCATCGTCGCTTACGATAACGGAATTTGGGCGCTTGAAATCGACGGGCGCCAAGGTCGAATTATCCAGCCCATCTACAAGGGGAAGGAACCCGAATTCAAAATTCCATACGGCCTCAACGGCATATATTTAATTGACGCGGGAAATCTGATCGTTATTAATTTAACGCTCGAGTAATGATTTGGAAAGTCCTTCTGCTACTCGCCAAATATCACCCGCGCCCATAAACACAAAAAGAACTTTGCCGGAAAAATTTTTGGAATCAAAATCAGAAAACGTGCGCACGTTTTTGTGATATTTTTTGGTCTCATTAATTAAATCTGCGAGCATATTCTTATCTCCTTTCTCACGGGTGGAAGCGTAAATTTCTTCGAAAAACACAGCGTCAGACAGGGCGAAAGATTGCGCGAAGTCCTCTAAAAATGCTTTTGTCCGCGTATAAGTATGTGGCTGAAAAATCGCGACCAATTGATACTCTTTATATTTTTTCTTAAGAGCCTCAAGTGTCGCCTTTATCTCAGTCGGGTGATGCGCGTAATCATAGATGATAATAAAATCGCCGCTTTCCGGCGAATAGTAATCGAGCCTTCGTCTAACCCCTTTAAAATTATTTATACCAGATACAATTGATGCTTCATCGAGCCTAAATATCCTTGAAAGATGAATGGCGAGAAGCGCGTTTCGCCTATAGTGCGCTCCTGGAAAAATAAAGTGTGCTTTTGAAAAAATTTTCTCATCAATCTCCTCCGGCTCTGTAACAACAATGGCTTGGGGATTCGCGCGAATCCAATCTGCAAACGCTTTCTGGTAGCTTTCTTTATCTTTAAAATAGTCCGAGTGGTCATAATCAAGCGATGGAATAATAATTCCAACCGGAGAAAAATATTTAAATTTTTCCTGATACTCATCCCCCTCGACTATGAAAAACTTTCCTTTCCCGGCGCGAACCGAGCTCCCCCATGCCTTGACACTATCCCCGGTTAAGACGCATGGATCAAATCCGCCGGCTTCAAAAATCTGACCCAAAAGCGCAGTGGTCGTCGTTTTTCCGTGTGTTCCCGTAATTACAATCGTCTTTTTGCTTTTGGCGTATTCTCCGAGCGCTTCGGCGTAGCTCATCTCCGGTATATTCAATTCTTTGGCGCGAACGCGTTCGACATGATTCTCGGGCCACGCCGAAGAATATATTACGAGATCGATGTCTTTCCCTAAATTGTCCGGAGAAAATATTTTGATTGCGATATCGTTTTTCAGAAGCTCAAATTCGGACGGGAATTCTTCGGTGATATCCGATCCCGCAATAATAGCTCCTTCTTTTTTCAATAAAATCGCGAGACCCGAGAGCCCTGCCCCCTTGATCCCAATACAGTGAATTTTTATATTTTTCCAAATCATTTTATACTGATTCCATGAAGGTCATTGAAGTAATCCCTATAGCGCGGAGCATTTTCGCGCCCGGAACACTTTCATATTTTAGCATAAAACCGATTTCGCGCGGGGATCTGGTTAAAATCGGCCTTAGAGGCAAGGAAACCTTCGCGATTGTTGAAAAATCAAGCGATGTGGCTGAAGAAAAAGTAGCGCTTAAAAAAAGTGGATTTAAACTAAAGCCAATTAAAGCAGTGGTTTGCGAAAAATTTTTCTCAGACAATTGGTTTAAAATATTAGAAGGGATTTCAAAAAATCTTATGATACCTCCGCATATTGCCCTATCTTCTCTTTTGTCAAAAGCGATACTCTCAAGGGAACTTGCGTCACCCGAGGAAAGCTCAGAAGAAAGAGGGTATCGCAAATATGCCGTAAAAGGCTCGTTCGAAGATAGGGCTGATTACCTGCGCGGGATTACCCGGGAACACTTCGCGAGAAAAAAAAGCCTCGTGATCGTAAGCCCGCGAATTGAGAACCTTCTCGAACTAAAAGCCGCGCTTGGGCGCGGAATCGAGGAATATATTTTTTGCTTTTCTTCCAAACTTTCGGCAAAAAAATATTTGTCCGAATACAACAAGGCCGTAGCCCAGGCTCATCCCGTTTTAATATTGGGTACGCCACAAATTTTATTTTTCTCGCGCCCCGATCTTGAAACTTTGGCGCTTGACGACGAAGGCTCGCGGCTCTGGCGGGACAAAAGTTTTTACTCGTTCGATTTTCGCCAATCTGCCGAAATTATTGCAAAGGCTAGAAAACTCAAGCTAATTTTCTCCGGCCAGATCTTAAGGGTTGAAACTATATATAGATCGGAACGGGGGTTGATTGAAGCAAAAAATACGCTTACGGGAAGAATCCAAAATCCGGTCGAAACCAGAATAATCGAGGTTGGAAAGTCCACAAATTTTTCCTGGATTTCGGGCGACCTCGCGCGCTATATCGAAGAAAGCCTCCGCTGTAGTGAAAAGGTTTTTCTTTTAGCAAATCGCAAGGGATATAGCTCCTTTACCCTCTGCCAGGATTGCTCCCGCCCCCAACTTTGCCAAAATTGTTCGATCCCCCTTGTCCTTCATGGCACAAATCAACAAAGAAAGTTTAAGTTTATCTGCCACCATTGCTTAAAATCCCAAACTGTTCCGGAGCGTTGCCAATCCTGCAGTTCGTGGAAGCTTAAAAACTTCGGATTAGGAATAGAAAAAGTTGCCGAAGAGTTCGAAAACCTTTTTCCGAAGACCAAATTTACAATACTCGATCAAGACAATAAAAATGCCGGAAATAAATTCGAAAGTGTTGTTATCGGAACGGAAGTCGTTTTTTCGCATCCGAAAATATTTTTCGATACGGTCGCAATAATTTCCCTCGATAATCTTTTCACGATCCCGGATTTCCGCATAAACGAGACGATATTTCGCTTAGTCTCTGAACTTAAATACCGCGCCGAAAAAAGATTTATCCTGCAGACCAGACTTAGTGGCAACAAACTTCTCCAGGACGCGGTATCCGGAAATCTTTCGAGCTTTTACCAGGATGAAATTGAATCGAGAAAAGCTCTCGGCTATCCCCCGTTTGTGAAAATTATAAAACTTTCAGCCGAAAATAAAAACCTAAGCCTGCTCAATGGCGAAGAAAAAAAGGCGATGTTGGCGCTCAAAAATTATAACCCGATATCTTTCCCGGCATTCCGCGAAAAAATTAATGGAAATTATCGCTGGAACATACTGCTTAAAATATCCGGCCATCCTACGGGCAGCGGATGGCCGGATGACAAGTTGCGTTCTTTGCTTGAAAGTCTCTCAAGAGTATGGCAAGTTAGCGTAGACCCAGAGTCAATAATATGAAGGCTTCGCCTTCACCCCGCCTTCTGAAGTGGCGGGGTGCTCAATTTTATAAACTAATGAAATTAGTATAAAATTGGCATAATATGGCAATTCTTCGCGTCCTTCAGGAGCCGGAAAAGACTTTAAGACAAGTAGCAAAAGGAGTCCCGCCGGATGAAATTAAATCAGGTAAAATTCAGGAGCTTATCCGAGATATGTCGGACACTCTTCATTCCATCGATATCGGAATAGGCCTCGCGGCGCCGCAGACCGGATATTCTCTGCGGATTTTTATAATCTCCGAGGAAGCCAAAGTCGTAAAAAGAGACGAGAATAAAGTCGACCGCGTAGAATACAAGAAACATAAGGCCGAGAGGAAGTGGAAGCATTTTGTTTTTATCAATCCTAAGTTGATTAGAATATCTGAAGAAAAGCATATAGTCCCTGAAGGATGCCTTTCAGTAGACAAGATTTTCGGAGAGGTAAAAAGATCCAAAAGGGCTGTGATAGAAGCATATAACGAGTCTGGGAAAAAATTCCGCCGCTCCGCGTCCGGCCTTTTCGCGCAGGCAATGCAACATGAAACCGACCACTTAAACGGAGTGCTTTTTATCGATACAGCCGTCAATTTAAAAAAACTCGAGGATCTCGAGACAGAAGAAAAATGAAGATCTTTTTTTTGGGAACTTCGAAATTTTCTAAGATATATCGGGACGCGCTCGTACAGGCCGGCTACGAAATCGTCGGATTGGAAGACTCCCCTGATTTGGGGGTCATCGCATATTATGGAAAAATTTTGCCAAAAAAAACTTTAGACATTCCTAAAATGGGATTTATAAATGTACACTACTCGCTTTTGCCCAGGTGGCGCGGCCCATCGCCTATTCAGGCTGCAATTCTTGCCGGAGACACAACGACAGGAGCGACGATAAGCAAAGTTGTTCCAAAAGCAGACGGGGGGGAGATCATCGCACAAAAAGAAATTCCTATTTTGCAGGAGGAAACGTATCCTGAAATCGAAAGAAAGTTGGATGATATCGGACCAGCGCTACTTGTAAAATCAATTCCGGACTGGACAAGTGGGAAAATAAATCCTCGGGAACAAGATGAATCAAAAGCTATCTATTCCAAACTCATTAAAACTGAGGACGGGCATATTGATTGGAAAAAAAGCTCGGAAGAAATTTTGTGTCAGATCCGCGCGCTCTCTCCAAACCCAGGCGTATTTACGACATGGAACGGAAAACGCCTACTGATCTTAAAAGCTTCGCCCGAAAAAACAACGCACGATTCGAGTCCCGGAAAAGTGATAAAAGACGGTGAAGGATTTAAAATCGCCTGCCACAACGGTTTTATAAAACCGCTTTTAATCAAACTCGAAGGGAAAAAAGAAACGACGCCCGAAGCTTTCCTCCACGGCCACCGCGAGATTATCGGCGCAGCACTTCGCTAGCATACTTAACTATCTTCAATTAAGTCGAAACGTTGCCATAACTTTAGATAACAACTCGTCATATTTCGCGTAAGTGGAGGCTTGATATAAATGCCCGCTTGCCCCGAGCATAGTCGAGGGGTGCACGAACCAAACTTCCCGAATGTCCCCGATATCCGGATCGGTGCTGAAGAAAACCAACGCCTCCTCCCCAGCGATCTGAATCGTCTGCGGATCTTTCATAACTATATCCGGCTGGTCTATCAAAATTCTCTCCGGAGTTATCGGGCCGGGCTCGTCATACGGCATTATGAAAATCTGGAAAGATTCGCCTGCCTCGCTGGCAGGCGAATCTTTCTTACTGAAAACCAAAACTTTAACATTTTCTTCCCCAGTATCATTAACCGTAAATCCTTCAGGATAATCGACAAAAAAACCGAGATCGGGGTCGTTATAGCGTGCCTTCAAGTCTGGATTCGTGAAAGGATAATTTTCCATCTCCTCCACATTTTTCTTTGTCTCCCCGCCTTTATTATATTTTAAATACCAGAACGCGCCAGCGGCAGCAGCAAGAATCAAAATTATCAAGAAAATTTTATATTTTTTTATCATATGCCTTGATTATTTTTATAAATTTTATGGCTTCCGCTCTGGCGAGACAAAGAAAAACCGAGTTTCTCCAACACGGCAATAATTTCTTTGGCATTAAGCTTGGGCAGTTTCTCTGACATTAAGATTATACTGCTATCTCTACTGTGGATAGAATAATTGATTTGAGTCGCTCCATTTTTTCACTTTTGCCTGCGATTCTGTCTTTAACGTGAAGCTGGATGGCGTCTTTGATATTTACCATGGCTTCTTCATAATTTTTACCTTGCGTATAGCAACCTTGCAATTCCGGGCAAAATGCAAAAAACCATTTTTATCCTCCTCAATTACGACTGAAAAGTTTAGATATTTCATAAGTATATTTTAGCAAATTTTTTAATTCAAAGCAAGCGCGGCTTCCCTCATCTCCCCAAAAATCTCTTAATCTCGTCGCTGGTTAAAGCGCGGTTATAAACGCGGACATCGTCGATAAGGCCGTTACCATAATTCCCAATTATCAAAATCTTAATCCGGAATAAATTTCGACAACGCTAACAATGCTTATCCAAAGCGCCTTTTCCTTGCTTGAAGTTAATAAAAAATCGCGGGCCTTGCTTTGCCCACGCAAATAATCTATAAGAATATCCGAATCGATGCAATATCCTTTCATTGCCTCCAGGATTTTCTCATTCTGCCAACGTAAAAAACCGAAGATTTATTGGAAAAACTCCTTTTAAGCGCGCCGAACGCGTTATCCGTAAAGCTCTTTTTTTTAGTTACATAATACAAAGGCTTGGAAATAGACTCCAACTTTTTTATAGCCTCCAAAAGTTCATTATATTTAGTTTTAGGTATTGTAACTGTTGCCATATTTTGATAATATCCCTATCTCCCCAAATTGTAAAGTCTCTTAATCTCATCCCCCAAAAGCGCCCGGCTGGACATCCGATGTCCAAAGATTTAAGCTGGGTCCATGAATCCAAAAGCAGTGAGCGGCAAAATTTATCATCTTCTAAACAGGGGTGTAGATAAACGTAAAATATTTTTGGACAAAGAGGATCATCTGCGTTTTATCCATGATCTCTTTGAGTTTAACGATTCCGACCCCGTATTGGATATTCGGTATACTTTTAATAATATTTTGGGCATCGGACGTCCAAAAGTTAGGATTGAGAGAAAACCAAGGAAAATTCTGGTGGATATTCTCGCGTTTGTTTTGATGCCTAATCACTATCACCTTTTGGTTATGCCTCGGCAAGACGACGCGGTCTCTTTGTTTATGAAAAAACTGAATATGGGGTATGCAAAATATTTTAATAAAAAATACAATAGAAGCGGTGCTTTATTTCAGGGCAAGTATAAGTGCGTGGCCATTGAGAGGGACGCTCATTTTATTCATATCCCCTATTATATCCATCTGAATCCATTAGACCTTAAGTTCCCGGAATGGCGAGACAGAAGGATTAATAATTACAAAAAAGTTTTTGAATACCTTGAATCATATAGATGGTCTAGCCACCTTGATTATCTTGAGAAAAATAACTTCCCATCGGTTACAAATAGAAAGTTGCTTTCGGAATATTTTGGCGGCGAAAGCGGCTACAAAGAGAGTATTTTGGAATGGCTAAAAGATATTGATCTTGAAGAGAGTGAAATAAAAAACTCTCTTCTGGAATAACTTTGGGACATCGGATGTCCAAAAGTTTAACGGCCGAGGTTATACAGCCGTTTGATTTCATCCGCAGTAAGCGCGCGGTTGTATATGCGGACATCGTCGATGGAACCATTGAAACTCCTAGAACTCTCGGCGTTGTTGCCGATATTCCATGACGTGGCGCTGACCGGTGTGCCACAACCAGCTTCGTTCGTCACATCGAGCCCGTTAATATACCATTGTGCAGTGGCACCCGACGCTGGGCTTATCATAATAACGTGATACCAATTATTTACCGCCCAAACAGACGCAAGTGATGCACATGCATTCGCACCACTATCACGGCTAACAAGTAGAGAAGAATCGCTCCCCCTTACTGCAACAAACAGTTGCTCGTTGGTAATAATTCTGCCAAAACCGCCTCCGCCCCCTCCGCGCGGATACATCCATGCCGAAACGCTAACAGCGCCTGTGCCGTCGAAATTGCTGGTGATGGAAACCTTATCATCGGTATCGTTCGCGCCAAACTTCAACCCCTGGCCGATTTTGCCGATGGCGCGGGTGGGGCCGTTGGTGAGAGTACCATTGTTGGCGTTGCCCGAGCGGTCGTAGGCGGTAGTGCCCGCCATATCTTTGCCGTCAAAACTCCACCAACCCACCAAACCTTTTTGCAAAGAATCATTATTGATTGAAGTGTTGATCTTCAGCGTCGCGCCGATGCGGTAGAGGCGTTTGATTTCATCATTATTTATTACTCTGTTATAAAAACGCACATCATCAAGAACTCCGTCAAGCGGAGCGGTGGTGGTGGCGTTAAGCCCGAGGTTCACCGCGCTGGCATTGATCGCGGTTCCTGTGGTAACGGCGATATGATGCCAGCCCGCGTTGACCGTTGTTCCAGAAGCACCGTCAACGAATATGGATGGGCTTGTAAGGCCGCTTGCCGTAACCGTGCCTGCTACGATTTTAATGCCTTGGCTCGCGTTTAGGTCAAGCAAATTGACCGTGGGAGAAGAAGACGCGGTTTTCATCCAGAACGAGAAACTGTTGACGGATGAGCTGACATTGCCGGGGTTGACGTATGATTTGGTGGAATCAATGCCTTGGCCAAGTCTGCCTATGGCTGGCGTGAATTTCGGAAGGCCATAGTTGTAGAGTTGGGCGACTTCGGCGGCTGAAAGCGCGCGGTTGTATATGCGGACATCGTCGATGAGGCCAAGCCCATAAGCAGAGCCGTTCCCATAGAACCCAATATCAGTATCATATCCGTCAACATCTGATAGAATTCCGGTAACGCCTGTTCCAGTGCCATCTTGAACGCCATTAACGTATGCCGTCCAAACGAGTAAATTATAAGTTATAGCGACATGCCACCAGGTATTAGTATTCAAGGAAGTACCAGTAGAATGCAATGCTTCAGCACCAACGCCACCAGAAGGCTTAGCAAAGACTCGTAATTTATGGTCACTCCAATGAGTCATCAAACTGACATCGGCATTTCGACCAATAATAGCGACATAAACTTCCCCCACATCAGATGGTATCTTTACCCAGGCAGAGAACGTGAGATTCGAAGTTACTCGTAGAGGCGAAGGCGCATTTCCCAAGGCCACATAATCATCCACGCCGTCAAAACTCGTCGCGCCTAAACCTATTTTTCCTGTTGTCCAAGCCATACCGGTTGTATTGACATTCGAGGCGGTACCGTTGTTGCCCTGTCCGCTTGAGTCCTCCAAACCAACAGTAGTCCCGTTTGCGATGCTTCCCGACGAAGCGCCGTCCAATTTCCACCAGCCGACGAGACCTTGCGCTGAAATATCCTGGCCGAGCGCGGAACCGTTTTTTGCTTGACCGCTTCTGTCATAAGCCGTTGTCCCCGCGATATCCGCTCCGTTGAAACTCCAATAGCCGACGAGTCCTTTCGTAAGCGAATCATTATTTATTGAAGTGTTGATCTTCAGCGTCGCCCCGATTTTGTATAGCCGTTTAATCTCATCCCCCGAAAGCGCGCGGTTGTAGATGCGGACATCGTCGATCAATCCTCCGAAAGAGGGGTCGTCTAAGTCGGTTCGCAAGTTCCCGATAATTAGATTTGCGGTCGAATCGTCGCTGGAACCGCCGTTGGGCGTAATTGATTCTGTTACTGTTTTAGATTCTCCATTTATAAAAAACGTCGGGTCGTTGGCGGATGACGAGGAATCGAACGCCACACAAGCATGGCTCCACGCATTATTTGTTATCCCGGTTGTGCTCCAGTAACCTGCGCTGGTATCAAATTTATGATAATAGCAAAGCCTGTCGCCGGAAGGACAATTTTGCGCAAGCCTGAAAACCCAGCCTGTGCCAGTGGTTACCATTTTGCTCATAATATCTCTAAAATTAAACGCGCTGGGTTTTATCCAAGCACAAATCGTTTTTACAGCAAGATTATCAAGAACTGTGTTTGATTGCGCATTGACGATATCATTAGTACTGTCAAATTCCAACGCCTGGCCGATTTTGCCGATGGCGCGGACGGGGCCGTTGGTGAGAGTGCCGTTGTTTGCGTTGCCGGAGCGGTCGTAGGCAGTATTTACCGCCATATCTTTGCCGTCAAAAGACCAGTAGCCGACTAATCCATTGGTAAGGCCGATGTATTTGGGAGCTTGGATTATTAAAGCTGCATCGGCAGAATTGAAATCCGAAATCCAGAAAGTGAAGACTAAAAGCAGAAATAAAAAATAAAAAGTATTTTTCATAATTTTATGGCGATGGAGTAGGCATTGGTTCCGGAGTTGGTTCCCCAGTCTCGCTCTCGCTCGTCGAGGCGGGGGCCGTTGGCGTCGGCTCCGGCGTGGGTTCTGGCGTGGGTTCTTCAACTGGAGGCGTGGGAGGAATTGGCGGTTCGGGCGTCGTCTCTGTTGAGGAAGCATTTTCCGCTGGCGGAATTTCTTCCGAAGGAGCAGGCTCACTAACACCGGGTGTTTGGGAATCCTCAACACCCGGTGTTGTTAACGCAGGCGCCTGGCCCGCTTTATCCAGCAAATTCTTTAACTCTTCTTTTGTCACGCAAACGTCTTCAAGGCATAATTTTTTCGCGTGAATTTCATCCACTGTCAATTTTCCATTTTCATCAATCGACCAAGCGCCTCCCGAAGACAAGATCGAGCGAACATTCACGATATCCCGATCATCCATATCCAAAACATAATTCGCTTTAATCCTGCCGGAGGACATATCTATTCCGCCGATGCTTTGGGTTGAAGAAGCAAAAGCAAATATTTCCGGATCGAGATTCGACCAACCAAGATTTACGAAAACTAGGATTTTTCCGACGCCCTCCTCAACACTCGGTGTTGAATCCCCAACCCCGCTAAGCGGGGTCCCGGGCGTTGAAAAATCTTCAAGCGCGATACCGATAGTAACCCCGGACGTTGTCGCGCGCGCGCCGACTCCCGGAACGGAAGAGAGCGCAATCTTGTCTCCCTTCTTTATATCTCCTCCTTCCAAATTTACTTTAACCGGGACGCGTCCGGTAAGAGCGACAAGCGGGCGCGTCGTAGTCCCCTCCTGTTGCGCTCCTAAAATCACCTCCGACCCATTGATCGCAAGCGCGGGCCTGGTTGAGACAACTCCGATGACAACTTCGCCCCATTTCGCTTTTTTAACCATGGCTTTTGAAGTGGTCGCGTTATCGAGCGCGACGATTTCTCCCGCACCAACTGATTCCGATGAAGGGTACCGCTCCGCGATGTCGAAGACGTCGCCAGGATCGTCCGGCGCAGCCGACACTCCTGCCGTATCCACGCGCAACCCTCCATTTACTTCCGCGGCTGGACAAGTTGATCCTGTAGTAATACATACGCCTCCAACAACTGTAAGCGTCCATGGCGGAGTAGTAGTTCCAATTCCAACATTCCCCTTTGTGATATTTCCTGAAGAGGTCGTCGTTCCAAAAATGGTAAGTACAGCAGTAGAATCAATTTGCGCGGAGTAACTATTATATAGCATTGCGGTGGTAGTAGAGCTCGGCAGATCTATCCATGAAAGTACTCCCGCGTCCGTATCAAAAGCCATTGGGCCAGTGTTTATAGAATCAATTGATGTCACTCCTGATCCCGATTCATAATTAAACGCGCCATTATCTATGGAGAATCCGCCAATCACTGATGTCGTCGCCACTACGGCATTCGAGCCGTTTAACGCCGTGTTTATTCTGAAAATCGGGGTTGCGGTTGTTGAGGTTCCGATTGTCCACGCGTAGAATTGGTTGTTTGGAATTGTCGAGGTCGCTGATGAAAGATAATTGAGGGTTAGGGTTGAAGCTGAAGATGAGGCGAATGTAATTAAGTTTGAATCAAAAACTGAATTTCCGACGACGGAGAGTCTCGCAAAAGGAGAGGTCGTTCCCATCCCCACATTCCCATTAGCGTGAACCAAGAAAGAAGGAGTTGAAGTCCCATTTCCCGAAACGACGAACGCTGGACGATTATTATTCGCCATTCCCTTAAGAACTTCGACGGATAAAATTCCCCAAGGAGAAGTGGAAGCAACTCCGATAGTTGAAGTTGAAGTTAGAGTCCCTAAATTAAGCGCGTTCATTGTCGAAGAACCGTATGAAATCAAACCTCCTTGAAATTGAATCGGGGT
>Ga0209542_10001774_pt1 | contig 50059 bp, 59 predicted proteins | sample RifCSPhighO2_01_FD_184028 | JGI IMG/M metagenome (GOLD analysis project Ga0209542, IMG submission 184028) | Soil microbial communities from Rifle, Colorado - Rifle CSP2_plank highO2_0.1 (SPAdes) (version 2) | ecosystem: Environmental > Terrestrial > Deep subsurface > Rock core/Sediment ...
ATTACCTGACTTCGCCTTGATTTATGTACACTAGGTTTTGAGTATTCTTTTGTCGATAGATTTCAAGATGACTTCTTGATTTTTGCTGAGTACCACCGTTTTCTCGAATTGGTTGCCTGTTTTTGTATCACAAAGATACACCTTGTACGCTGAAGACAATTGATCCAATGCATCGACAGAAGATATCTTTTTTTCCTTTAACTTATAGTCGAGTAATGCGTGAAGAAGATATGCGAGATGACAGATGAAAACGTGCGCTTTTACTCGCTCAGCAAGCCAATGTTTTATTGGTCGAAGACCAAGCACACTCTTGAGTGAGCGAAAAGCCTTTTCAACGCGATCTTTCTCAAAGTAAGGCTTGACTATTTTCTCAACAGACAAATCTTTTGTCGAGAACAAAACCATGTAACCGTCATACCTTTGAGCTTCACTTAACGTTTTCTCATCAAGAATTCCATTTTTAAAATATTTTTTCACGCCATCAGGAACTGGCTTTCCTCTCGTCAATAATTCTTTTGCTTTTTGAACAGCATCTATTCGTTTCTCTCTATTTATTCTGGCTGTCTCGTCGTTAAAACACAGAACGATATGTCCATTGATCTTTCCATAAGAATACTTTTGTTTGATGCAATAGATGACTGCGTTTTTCAAACGAATTCTGTTTTTGAGTTGTATAAACTCGTTTTTCACAACAAACTCATCAACCGCGATTTTGAGATCTTGCTTGATGGCAAGACCACAAATTACATCAAAACCTGATTTTTTCGCGTCTATAATATTCACTTCCGAACTAACACCTCGATCCCAAATTAGAAACGCATCTTTGATATTCAAATTGTGAAATGAAGTCATCACGTCTTGAGCAATTCTTGCGTCGTGAATATTGCCCTCAAATGTTTTATGAAACATAGGTATTCCTTCCTCTCCGGTCACCGCAAGTCCGATTTGAATTTGAGGATGGTGTCCTCCCTCTTTGTTATGCCCTATCTTTGCAATGCTACATTCAGTTCCATAAAAATAAACATTCGTCACGTCAAAAAAATAAGAATCAGATGAGATATTGTAGACTTCTCTGACAGATCTGAAAATATTCTTTTGGATAATTTCTGATGAATTATCATTCACAGAATCCAACGCGGCATAAAGCTTTTTCTCTGAAACGTCGGAAATAGAAAGCATTCTGTGAAGATCTGTTCTTTGATACCAATCTTCCATTTTGTTGACGCTTTTTGGATCAAGACAATGAGCATACGCCATACTCAGAAGATACTCACCGTGCTCACCGAGAATTTCTGGAAGATGAATTTGTTTTGCGAGTGTATGCAGGGCAAGAAGTGGAGCCCATATCGTTACCTTTGTCACCTCTGCATTCGCGACCGTACCAGACAGAATTGGCTTGCCGCTCAATTCTTTGCCGACGTAACGAATATGTTTCTGCACAACTTTGCTTTTGACCCACTTATTTTCGACTTCTGCCAAGTAGGTGTATTGTCCTCTCTTTATTTTACGTATAAAGCTCATATTAGTGTACATAATGTACACTAGTATTATATTAATCTTGTGGTAGCAATTACAAAAATAGACGAGAATAAAGAATTTTATTCCTAGTGGATATTTTCTAGGGCGAAGTCAGGTAATTAGTCTAATGATTATTTTATCGCAATAATGTTCTCCTCCTTGGCAGCGACGGTCAAATTGTGCGCAATTTGCCCTACTCCGCTTTCTGCAGAAAGCTCCGTCGCGCCACGGAGAACATTATTGCACTTTTTTTAACGACTGACTAATATTACGTACGGCCTGTCGCCAGATTTATAAGTAGTAGTGCTTTCCTTAACATAGAAAAAGAGGTAGCTTCACCTGCCCTACTGGTTCATGGAAATGACAGGAATAAAAAAGACGAAGGAATTTATGCAGAGTGGATTGTTTATAGTGCTTCTTCTCATCATTTTGCTTTCAGCTTGTACAATTCAGAAAGATATTGTAGGATTTGCGACAAACCCGCCAGCAACATGCAAAGTTGATACGTTTGCAACGACAGCAGTATGTAATACTCGCTACGGCTCCTTATTTTGCCCAACATATGTTTATGTCCAGCGATGTTTTGATAATAATGATGACCCTGACCCAAAAGCTGTTGAGCCAGTTCTCAATTACTGTATGAATGGATTTTGCGGCAAGCGTGTGCTTGATATGAACTTTGAGCAAGTGTCATCTACTTCTGTACCTGATTTGTCTGGCGCAGGGAACACTGGTGGATGTACATCATGCCCGTCATCAGTATCATCTGGCAGGCGATTGAAAAGTGCCCAGTTCGGCGGACTTGAAGCAGTCGACATCCCTATACTTGGAAAATATTTGCCGCCAGTGTTTACTATAGTTGGGTGGGTGAAGCCGAGCAAAGAACTTGGTACAAAAAGAGGAGTGATAATAACGAATAGTAAAGGAATTGATGATGCCAATGGTATTATCTTGCCAGGTTTTTCATTGTCAGTGAATGGAAATGTTGCGACATTGCCTGGCGGTCCAAATAGTATCACTTTTCACATTGCGGATTTATCTGCTGCGAGCATAGCTTATACTGGTCCTGTTATCGCTTTTAATTCGTGGAACCATGTCGCAGTTGTTGTAACTGAAGGAGTTGCTAAAATTTATCATAATGGTGTTGATGTGACAGCGGTTGCAGGTCAGCAAACTAAAGGTGTGAATATTGACTCGTCGAAGCCGTGGAGCATCGGGAAGTTCGTAGGGGGTAGTGATGTGTTCAAAGGTGAATTGGATGAGCTCCACGTTGTTCCGAGAGCGATGACTTTAGAAGAAATACAAAAAGACATGGCTTCAGCAGCTGTTTGTGGCAATGGATTCCTTGACGATGTTACTTGGAGAGGAACAGAAGAATGCGACGGGACACTTTTTGGAGGTGCAACGTGCACGAGTTTGGGATTTACTGGTGGAGTGTTAGCCTGTAGCCCAGCAGACTGTAAAATAGACAAGACAGCATGCACCGTAACCCCTATTGTGAATCTTGCTTCAAAAACGGCTGCGGTTGAAAGATGGGGTGGCAGTCCATTAATTTGTCCAGATGGAAAAGTTGCTTGTGGTGGATTTGCAAACACGCAAAGTCCATTGCTTACTCGTGGAGTTTTATGCTGTGACCCAATAGGCTTTACAGTTGGCGCTTATGATGGAACAGGAAACATAATAGAAGCATCAACAGCAGATGAAGATTTACTCTGCAGCAACAATCAAGTTGCTTGTTCTTCATATAGGTATGGCGATGGTGAAGCAGCCTTGGGTTGTTGTCCGACAACAGGAATAACAACTGATACAACAACTAAAAGGTTGATAACTAGAACAACGAGTGGTGCTGACATATTATGTAATGCTAATGAAGTAGTATGTGGTGGAAAAGCGGATTCTACATTTATCTATCCAGTGCAGCTTTTAATCAATAGGTTGTACTGCTGCAAAACTGTTTGCTCACCAACAACAGAAACGTGTAATGCTATTGATGATGATTGTGACGGCACAGTTGACGAAGGATGTCCAGCTCCAGTCGGCTCTTCTTGTACACTCAATTCACAATGTATGTCGGATATATGTATTAGTGGCAAATGTGCTTGCACGAGCAATGCCAACTGCCCCACGGGACAAACATGCGACGTAAACAACTATCAGTGTACACTTGCGTGCACATCAGATGCAGGATGCGCATCAGTTGCAGGAACTAATTGTATTAATGGATTTTGTTCAACACCAAAGCAAAATGGCGCAATTTGCGTCTTCCAAAATGAATGCGTATCGGGCTATTGCCGTAACGGCATGTGCGAACCTAAACTTGATGGTGCAATATGCACATCAAGCAGCCAGTGCGGCTCAAACAATTGTTTGAATGGAGTGTGTGCATGTACAAGCACGTCGTGTCCATCTAACTATGTCTGTGGAACTAATAACAGGTGCAATGCGATTGGCGCGTGTTTAACTGATTCTGAATGCACAGCAGGAAATGCATGCAATCCATCCACAGGAAATTGTGCTCCAACAACAAGCTTGTTAGCTTTAGGTACATTATGTAATATATGGGGAGAGTGCAGTTCTTTGTTCTGCTCAAGCAACAATTATTGCGGTGACAAATCGGAGGGTATGAATTGTGCTCGAGGGACTGACTGCTCAATTCTTTCTGGTTCTGGTAATTGCATTGTTAGTTCTGGGCTATGTGAGGGTGCACTGTTATCTAGAGGTCAACCTTGTTTATCGAATTCGGGTTGCATTTCAGGAATCTGTTATGGGTTCTGTAATCCAAAACAAGGTGATTCTAATATGTGTTTTGAGGATATGGACTGTGCGTCTGGTTTTTGTCAAAGTAGATTATGTGTTGCAAAGAAATCAGATGGAACTGCTTGCACAAGAAATGCTGCTTGTTCGTCAGGCAACTGTGAAGGGACTACTTCCAAAATTTGTACTGCACAAAAATCAAATGGTCAATCATGCACGGCAGACACACAGTGCGCATCAAAGTACTGCATTGGCAGTGTTTGTACTGCACAAAAAAGCGATGGACAATCGTGTGATAGAGATGCTGTCTGTTTGTCGGGGAGTTGTAGGAATAATGTTTGCACAGCGAGAGCTTCTGATGGGACGAGTTGCAGCTCAAATTCACAATGCAGTTCTGGTTTCTGTGATGTTACTAAGATTTATTCCACACAAGCAACATGCAGACCAAGGAGTGGTAATTCGGCTCAATGTTGGATAAATGATGAATGTGGCTCAGAAAACTGTGGAAATATGTTGTGCCAGTGAAAACCGGATTTTTCTGATACGCTCGAGCTTATCACGTCACACACAAAAATAACTCACCGTCTTTGTTTAAAAAAATGCAGCTGGTTTTGCCCTTATTTTATGTGTTATACAAGCAGGGCGAAGCAAAATGCGCAGTGGTTATGACAATGGTGTGATAGGATTTCTTCAACCTCTCAAAAGCTATATGTTATCTCGGTGATTATAGCTGAAAAGTAACCGATACAACAGGTAACTTTATATTGGATAAGCTCACGATTGTGCACGTATGAAACTGTTTCACGTTGTCACCCATTACGAAGGCGAGATAAAGATTCCGCAGCAGGTCATTGATACATTGCCGTCATATTTGATGCTGATGGGAACAACGCAGTTTGCACAGCAGATGCCTGCAATCAAGAAGCAGATTGAAGACACCGGAAGAAAAGTCGAATTATTTCGAGGCGTGCATGACGTTAACGCAGGACAAATATTAGGATGTGACATTTTTCAAAGCGGAAAAAAAAATCAAGCATATCTGTATGTCGGTGACGGCTTATTTCATCCAACCGCATTGCTTTATGATAACGAACAACCAGTTCATTATTACAACCCGTTCAACGGCGAACACATCGTTTTGACACAAAAAGATTTGAAGAAAGTTTTGGACAGAAGAAAAGCAAGCATCGCGCGGTTTTATGCTGCTGATAATGTAGGTGTACTGGTAACAACGAAACCTGGGCAGAATAATATGCTCGGTGCACTTGAACTGAAGAAGCGACTTGAAGCTGAAGGAAAAGCTGCGTTTATATTTGTCGATGAAACACTGAACATGGGACAGCTTGAAAACTTTCCATTCATCGACTGCTGGGTGAATACGGCGTGCCCACGTATTGTTGAAGATACACAGCATGCGATAATTAATTTATGGGATTTGCGCGATACGGTGATGAAAGGGTTTGGTGTCAAGGTAGTGTGATGTGCAAACGTTCTTAGTTGTCGTCGTTGAAGCAGAAGGAAGGCGAAAAAATACGAATATTTAATTTTTTTTATTCCTGAGGTAACGGCAGCGATTTATCAATGTTGAGGATTATCTGACGTTACATCTAAATGTATTTAAACCAGTGTAGCTATAGTTAAATTGATGAAAAGAAAATATACTGTTATTATAGAGAAGGACGAAGATGGGTGGTTTGTTTCTGAAGTTGTTGGGCTACCAGGATGTCATACTCAAGCGAAAACTATTGACGAATTGTTAAAAAGAACAAAAGAAGCTATTAGAGCTTATTTAGACACTGAAGAAAAAAATATTGAGATTTCTGAAGAGTTTGTAGGCGTACAGCAAATAGAGGTGTGATTTGACCAAGCTGCCAAGGCTTACGGGTAAAGAAGTAGCGAAAACGTAACGTTTAATTTTTTTTCTTCCTTTCGTAACGTCAGCGACTGGGGCGTCCGGTCGCACTTCGCGTGAAAAATCTGCAGCTCAGAAAAATCACATGGCAAGATTTATTAATACAATTTGAGTACATACTTTCATGAGGATAAAGTTAATACTGTTTACCATTGCCCTTCTTCTTATAGCTGGATGTTCTAGGAATTTACAAGGGCAAGCAATTCAGTTTCAAAGTGGTTCTACACAACAACAAAATCCACAATTTGGTGACGAGTGCGCGAGCAACGCAGATTGCCCAACTGGTCAGGCGTGTGTTGATAGTGTTTGTGGTACGTTTCAGGAAGCGTCACAGCAAGTAACACTAAGCTCTTGCACAACAAATGCTGACTGTGGAGAACAAGTATGTATTAATGGTGCGTGCGGAAAGATTGAAACAATAAATTATCAATTACAAGCGTGCACTGCGGCTTGTAAAATAAAACGTGTCGTGATAGCAACAAGCGATGATGAAACGTATGATTTTGTTCCGGGTAAAGGAAGTTATACCGCAGCAGGCGCTCTTGAATGGAGAATTGTTGCCGCACCAAATCATTGTGTCGGACAAGCAAAAGTCCCTGTGCTGGTTACACGACGACAATATGGTAAGGTACTCAATGAAGAATACGTGACTCTCGTCGAAGATGTCCCCAGCAAAGTACTGAAGCATCCGAGTGTTACAACCTTGGCATTTACGTTGACTGCTGATTTCATCGACGAGGAATGTTCGTAATTCCGACGGTAAGAGAAAGCTTTATATATCTTTGAGCGTTTTGTCGAGTTAAGAATTTGTGGAGTATACTGCTCCCAAAAAAGGAGGGGTTTTTAATGGCAGAAAAAGTACAGAGAGTGGGTGTGCGCCGGGAAGAAGGCTGGCTCTATTATGTCGACAGAAGTGGCGACGTTGCGCGAGCTCGAATGAGTAGAGCAGGACGACGTTCTGTCCGAGGCAAAGTTGAACGTGTTGCGAAAGCAGGCGTTCGAAAAGAAAAGGGATACCTTTACTTTGTTGACAAACAAGGCGATGTGAGCAGAGCAAAGATGGCACGAGGACGACGACGTTCGAGTGCAGCACGAAGGCGACGATAAGTCGTCTTTTTTATTTTTCTTTATGCGTCAAAACAAGTTCAATGATATTTCTTCGAAAGATTGGTTGAAGTTTACAAAGTCTTGGTTCGTTCACAATCCGCCGCCAAGAAAAGATGTTGAGAAACTGCATCCGGCAAAATTTCCTGAAGGTCTTGTCAAAGAGTTTATTTTATTTTTTACGAGAAAAGGAGAAGTTGTTTTGGATCCTTTTGCTGGAACGGGCAGTACACTGGTTGCATGTGATGAAACAGAGCGTAAGGGAATAGGTATTGAACTTCTGGAAAAGTATGCAGTGATTGCGCAGAGAAGAACGAAACAAAAAATTAGTGTAGGAAATGCGTTGGATGGCTCGCTTGTCAATGAGCACATTGATTTCATAATTACGTCACCGCCTTATGGACCGATGCTCAATAAGAAAGGTTTGGCACAGAAACAAAGAAGCGACAAGAATCTTGACACGAGATATAGTGATAGTGAAGATGACTTGGGCAATGTGAAGGATTACGAGTTGTTTGTACAGAAAGTGGCTCTTGTTTTTCAGCAGCTGAAGAAGAACCTCAAGGATGGCGGGTATCTTGTTGTTATATTGCAGAACTATCGTGATGGAAAACTTTACAGACCGCTTGCGTATGATGTGGCACGGGCACTGAGCAAGGATTATACGTTTGTTGGCGAAAGGATATGGTGCCAAGACAATAAAACTCTTTTTCCATACGGTTTAGGATATAGTTATGTACCGAATGTCCACCATCATGTATGTTTGATTATGAGGAAGTGCTGAGCGAACATTTGGTTGTGGTCGTTGGAGCAGAAGGAAGGCGAAAAAAAAGTACGTAAAATTTATTTTTTCTTCCTTTCGTAACGCCAGATGATTTGAGCCAAAATGATGTATCGTCAAGACTTTCTCCAGCATGAGCGTTACATTTATAAGAGTTAATTCATTCTCTATAATCATGCAAAAAAGGTGGTTGGTGTACGTTCTTGTAGCTCTGCTTATATTATCTTTTTCCGTTGATTCATTCGTTACGAATTCTACTGGTCGGGTAGTCGATTCAATATCTGCTGCTGTGGTGGAAGAAGAAGTTGTAGAAGCATTGGATGATAATCCTGAAGTTCGTGTTATCGTAAAACTCAAAAAAGATACGAAAATTGAGCATATCCGTGCTGGTGCTTTGGACAAAGCTGGAAGAAAAACATTACGTGAAGAGCTTCGCATCGGGCGTAAATCATTTACACCGGAAGAACTACAACAAAAACGCATGCTCCGACAAGGATTTTCGGCTGAAATTACAGAAGAAGGATTGGAAAAGCTGCAAAACGATCCCGCAGTTGAGTCCATAGAAATCGACGAGCCGGTGAAACTCTTTTTATCTGAGAGTGTGCCGCTTATCAATGCAAATGATGTATGGAATACACAGCTGAGCAATACAAATATCACAGGAAAGAACCAAGCAATCTGCGTTATCGACACAGGGGTTGATTATACGCATGAAAGTCTGGGCAGTTGCAGCTCAGGGACAGGTAATATTAATTTTGAAAATTGCAGCAAAATCCTCAGCGGCTATGATTTTGTGAATGACGATGATAATCCCATCGACGACCACGGTCACGGAACCCATGTTGCAGGTATCGCAGCAGGAAACGGAACTGTTGTTGGTGTTGCGCCTGCTGCACAAATCATTGCAATGAAAGTTCTGAATTCTGCAGGAGCTGGCTTTACCTCAGATGTTGTTGCAGCTATCGAATGGTGTACCTATAACGCAACGAAATTCAACATTACGGTTGTTTCTATGAGTCTCGGAGGCTCGACACTGTATGGTACAGATTGTGATATTAATGAATCGAGCTACACCAGTGCGATTGATGCTGCTGTTGTGAAAAACATATCAGTAGTTGCAGCGGCAGGCAATGCAGGAAGTACCACATCAATCAACGCTCCTGCCTGCGTACACAACGTGACCTCTGTTGGCTGGACGTCAAAAGCGGATGCAATTGCAAGCTCGACAAATGCCGGTCCAACGCTCGATGTTGTTGCGCCGGGAAGTTCGATTGTATCAGCAAACGATGGCGGCGGAACAGCAACAAGCTCAGGAACATCAATGTCAACGCCTCATGTTGCAGGTGCATATGCCTTGCTGCGCCATTATTATCTGGTGCTCGCAGGAAAGTCTTTAGTTAATCACGACGTTGAACGCTCGCTGAAATCTACTGGTGTACCAATTACAGATACGCGCAGCGGAGCGAATAATGTTTATGTACGGATTGATGCGTATGCTGCGCTGACTTATCTTAATTCATCACCGCTCATCGCTTTTGTTTCGCCGACATTAGGAGATGCTAATGCGACACGGCAGACAACCATCATTGTCAATATCACATCGGATAAGCAGCTTGCGACGCCTGTACTTGAATTTAATAATACGAATTATACAATGAGCAGGCTCAACGAAACAAATTATTTTTATTCAATCACTCTGGTTGATGGACTGTATAATTACCGCGTCTATGCAAATGACAGCGTCAAACTTAATAGGACTGCTGTTCGTACGGTGAGGATTGATACGATTGCTCCAAATGTTTCTGTTTTGTCACCTTTGAACAGCTCGAACCATACATCACTTACTTTGAATCTTAACTTTACTTTTGTTGATAGCAGTGGCTCAAGTGCATGTATTCTGACGAATAGCACGGGACAAAATAATAGTGTTTCGAATTGTGCAAATACGACTTTTGCTGCGGTACGCGGGTTGCAAAACGTGACGCTATATATCAATGACACTGCAGGTAATGTAAATGCAACAACTGTTTTTTTTAATGTAAACTTGCAGCCTCAACTTGTTATTGTACTACCCCAGAACGCGACGTATGGTAATATAACACTGTCACTTAACTTTACAGCAACAGATGAAGATTTGGGAAGCATATGGTATAATCTCGATGATGGAGTGAATCTAACTATCACAGGAAATGTAACATTTACAACAACCGCAGGACAGCATGTGCTTTCTCTTTTTGCGAATGATACATTGAATCAACTGAACAAAACGCAGGTGATGTTTTCAGTCGATGCTTTTGGGCCTGACATTACTTTTGTCACACCGACGCCAAACAATGAGACGTATAACACGACGAACACGGTGCGGATTAATGTGACGTTGAGTGAGAATGGGACAGTAGTTCTTGAATTTGGCGGCGCAAATGAGACAATGCAGGGCGCTGCAACAAGCTATTCTGTCACAAAAAGTGTGAGCGATGGCAATTATTCTTTTCGTGTATATGCAAATGACACAAGCAATAATCCAAGCATTTCTGTGCGAAGATATGTAACGATAAACACCGTGAAAAATCACAGTTCGTTCTTCCAGAATATCAATACAACAAATGCAGGAGTCAGTGTCTTACGATTGTTGCGCGGCGCTATTGTGGCGGACGCTGCGAATGTAAGTTTGCTACAGAATTATACGCTCGAATTCAACAGAAGCGGCGTGCTCATTCAGGTTGCAGATTTCAGATGGAGTGAAGCAAACACCGCAGGCATTGTCAATGTCACGCAGAATGTTACGATGACTGGAATAGAAGCAAACATAACGACACACGGTGGCGTGTTGAACCAGTCGGTTTGGATTGAATTGAATAATTTTGTTAGTAATTATACGCCCCGCATTGTATTCGATAAAACGTATAGGCTCTTTTATTATATCAACGGAACAAATGCTGCGCCGACAGTGACACGTATCACGACAGAATGTGCTGCTGGCTTTGCAAACAGACCTTGTTATGTACTGGGCGACGGCAATTCAACGGTGTACTTGTCTACGTTTTCCGGTGCAAGCGCAGGAAGCGATGTTGAGTTTCCAACTATTTCGGTGAGTTCCCCCGCTTCGGGAGCAAGCCTGACATCAACAAGCGTTGCGCTGAGCTATGTTGCACGGGATAATGTTGCTCTGGACACGTGTATGTATCAGCTGAATTCAAATGCGAACAATACACTTGCAGGTTGTGGAAATACAACAGTTACTGCAGTTGAAGGAAGTAATGTCATTATCTTGTTTGTCAACGATACATCAGGAAACAGGAATAGTACAACGGTAACATTTACGGTAAGCATTTCGTCAGGTGGTTCGGGCGGAAGTTCTGGTGGTGGCGGAGGAGGTGGCGGCGGTGGTGGTGGAGGAAGCAGTTCTGGACGGAGAGTTGTTACAGCTTTGAACAAGGATGTTACACCTGAAGTTGTACCCGCTCCAAGCGCCGGGGCTGCAGGAGCTGTTGCAGAAGTCAAGGTGGAACAATGTACAACAGAATTCGGTGAGCTGTTGCCTGTTTCTCTGGTCGCAACGAACAACGGGAGAAGTGTGCTGGATTACAAAGGCAGCTGTCCTCTGACGCAGGTACATGCGCGGCTGGATGGTGAGCTTGAGGCGCATGCGGTTATAACTATTGGTGAAACTCTGTCGCCTCATGCAACTGCTGAACTCTTATTTACACGCAACGGGCGTGCGCGTGACAAGATTCCGGCGCTGATGACGGGCAATGTTGTCAATGAACAGTTGACAAAGTTGACAGCACGTGCGGTTGAGACAGCGCGGGCGGCGGATGTGGTCACTGGCAACGTCATTGTTGAAGGTGTCTTGCCTGATGGAACTTCGATAAGAAAAGAAATTCCTGTACAGCTCAGCGTGTTTGCTGCAGACAGAGCATTGGTGCCGGCTGCATTGGGAAGCGTTGGAATGATTATGATTGGATTAGTGGGGTTGTTATTTTTCAGGGTGTATAGAAGGACGGGTGCGTAAATTATTGAGTTTATAGACTCCCAGTCACTGCCGTTACACAAGGAAGAAAAAAAAAATTGAAGTAGAGAAGCAGTTTTACTCAAGCTTCATCAGTTCTTCAGTAGAATAGACTTGGACTACACGCTGTTTTTCTTTCAAGTCACTATCATTACTCCACAAGCCACATCGCAATTTCATGGCAAGAGCCAAATAGATAGTGTCTTTTACATCAGGAGAGATTTCTTCCGCTTTAGCAATAAAAGGCTCGAATTCTTCTTCTGGCATCAGTATAACATGTCGCTCAAACAAGTCGAAAAGTTCCTCGAATTCTTCTTCTGTTCTTTTTGTTTTGCCTTTCAGGTAATCTCTATATTTCTTGAATTCCTCAAAGATAAATTCTGGTGCATATAGTGTATGTTTGAACAAAATATCAGATGTTCCACCTTCTCTTATTAAAGCAGCGAAGAGAATGTTCGAATCAATCACCAAATTCATCGTTACGCCTTTTTGTATCTTTTCGCGAGATTTTTGTTTAATTCTCTGCCTAATTTAAGTGCATCTGCCTCTGTAAGAGAACTATTGGACTTAAATCTTCTCAAGAATTCCAAGTCTTTTATTTTCTGCAGGAATGCCTGGCGAGCTATCTCAGACCAATTCATCTCTGGAAAATCTTCCATCTTGTGCTTCAATTCGGGTGGTACGGCTAATGTAATTGTTGTCATATTGCCTCACGATGTGTACATAGGTATAATATGTGCAAATATATAAAATTTTTGGTTTTTAGAACAATGAACATTTTTTCTCGCCTTCCTTTTGCTTCAACGACCACGAATAAGAACAGTACGTTTGCAAACACACTGAAGTTTATATTTACCCTAAAATCATCCAAAATTAAAATACTTGTTCAATGGCGAACCAAGATACGAGCTGACGATGGCAGCATTACACAAAAATCAGAAAGTGCTTACGGGGTTTCTGTAAACCCCTCGTGAACTGAGGGGACTTCGATTCTTGTTAAAACTATAAAAACAGATACGAAAACAAGTTAGGTGATGATTTCATTTTGAGCGTTACGTCACAATCAGAGGTTGTTCTTTAATTTCTGTGCCAATGCCCTGCCCAACGGAAAAGAAGAATGAGCTTCCGAGCTGGTTTAACACATCCAACAGTGTTGCTTCCTGAGCATAATGTACATACTCAATAGTTGTAATGCCAAGTGAATTCAAATGCTGCTCGAGTTCTTTTTGTCCACCCATAATATCGATTAGTCCGTACTTTTGCGCTTCATCACCCAAAAAGAATTCACCCGTCGCAATGCTCTTTACCTGCGCTTTTGACAAGCCGCGATTATCAGCTACTTCGGTGATAAAAACATCGTGAATTTTATCCAGTTTTTGTTGCAATAACTTGCGCTCTTCTTGTGTAAGCTCTTTGAACGGTGTTCCCATGTCTTTGTATTTGCCTGCGACAAGCCGTTCATACGAAACACCGTACTTTTCCATTAATCCTGAGAGTTCAAGGTAACTTGATAACACGCCGATGCTGCCGGTAATGGACATTTCATGCGCAATGACAGTGTCCGTAGCAGAGGCTACCCAATACGCGCCGCTGGTGCCAATCTCATGAATAAATGCGACAGTCGGCTTGCTTGATTGCTTGACTGCTTCAGCAATTTCATCGGACGCAACAGCACTGCCACCTGGACTATTGATATCGATGACAATTGCTTTGATTGAGCTGTCTTCTTCTGCATCTGTTATGAAACCAACAACGTCTGCAGCAGAAACAACATCACCGGAAAAGCCGTTGCCATCTTCCATGATGACGCCTCTCAGCTTGATGACTGCAACATTTCCCGTTTCAATGTCTGAAGAAAAGAAGAAAACGAACGGAAGCACGAGAATGCCAAGAACGAATAAAGATGCGGGAATGACAAGGAACAACCACCAGTATGATGAAGATTTTTTTGTTGGCTCTTTCATTGAAGGAAACAGTATGAAGTGACTTTTAAATGTTTGCGTGACAGATTGAGAAAAGAATTATTCAAATTGACAGGTCGGAGTCCAGAATCCGACGATATCTTCAACAGTATCAAGAGCATTGGTGACTTGTTTGGCTACATGTTTTTGTTCTTTTGGGAGAACCGGTGTGACTTCTCTGCCACGGACACTGTATGAACCGATTACTCTACCTAATAAATGAGGATTATCTCCGTTAGCTGCGGTTACTATTTTGCTCGTATCCTGACGTGTTCCGTCGAGTTCAAACATTCGTGCTTGTGGTTGGACGAGATATCCTATATATGTCATAAAGTGGTTTTCAGAGCGAGAGTATAAAAAGCTTTGCGTCGCTTGATAGTGTTTAATCTTAGGGATATATTTATATATCAACGTATATTCTTCTAGTTGAGGTGTTTAAAATGATTCAATGTATCTTTTGTAAATCTTCAGAAAAAATAGTCAAGGCGGGATTCCGCCATAACGATTCTGGAAAAAAGCAACGATATTGGTGCAAGAAATGTAAAAACAGATTTGTTCCCAACGATGGTTTCTGGAAAATGAAGCATACGCCCGAAGTGATTGCGGAGGCAATCAGCTGCCGAAAAAGAGGTATGCCTTACCAAGAAGTGAGTAAACACTTTAGGGAATATGATAAAGCGAATATCTGTTCTGCGACCGCTTATAACTGGGTTCAAAAATACGGAAAAGTTCTCAGGAATCTTAACCTAAAACAAATTCCAGAATTAAGCGGAAAAATAAATCTTGATGAATTTGTTTCTAAGTTTAAAAAAAGAAATTTTATCGATGGGTAAGCAAAGATAGGAAAACAAAATTTAGGATTAATGCTTTCTCGTCAGAAAAGCGCACGTACAAAGATGGACCAAAGAAAGTGTATGCTAACATGAAGAAACGTTTTTATGACCAGTTTATGGAAGCCAAGAAACGTGGAAAAAAAATTAATTTCACTTCAGATATGTTACCGCACTACAAAAAAGGACATACTAAATATTTTTTCAATGTGGCAACATTGACACATGGTGTGCCAATCAAATGCAAAAAATATGGGCTAAAGAGAAACAACAATTGTATTGAGCGAGACCATCAATACAGCAGGAAGCTGGAAAGAAATGCCCGAGGAAATAAAAACGTGGAAGGGATATCGGCACTGTATGATGTTGGTGATTTTTATTACAACTACATTGACCAGCAAAGGCTAATGAAAAGATGCGGAAAGACAAAAAAGTGGGTACCAAAAGAAAAAACATGGAGAACTCCAGCTGAAAGGGCCAAGATAAAATTAGATTTTGGGGAGAGATTCCAATTGCTCCGTGCCATTAAAATGGCATATCCCTAAGATTAAAGAGAATCAACTTCTCGCAGCATTTAAATATTATAAGTCCCTAATACACCACATGAGTGAGATTCAGAAAATTAAAATGCGTATTGTTCCTGTTTTGAAGAAGAACAAAGTAAAGAAAGCAGGTATTTTTGGCTCCTACGCAACAGGGAAACAGAATAAAAAAAGTGATATTGACATTATTATAGAGCTACCCAGAGGGATGGGATTTGGTTTTGTAGGGCTTGAACGCCAACTCGCAGAAGCATTAGGAAAAAAAGTAGATTTAGTAACATACAAAGGTTTAAGCCCTTATCTAAAAAAAAGAATTTTGGGAGAGGAGGTGAGAATACTGTGACTCATCGTGATGTTGCTTACTTGAATCATATTCTTGATGCGATAAGCGATATCGAAGAATCCGTTGGCTCTCATTCCAAAGAAGAATTTCTTGAACTCAAAGATGTTAGAGATGCGAATGTACGAAGGCTTGAGATTATTGGAGAAGCAACCAAGAACGTTTCGACATCAACACGAGATAAGTATAATAGTATTCTGTGGAAAGATATTGCGGGCACAAGAGACAAAATAGCACATCACTATTTTGGAATTAACTTTGAAATTGTTTGGAATATTATTAAGAATGACATTCCACCACTCAAAAAACAAATATTGAAAATGAGATTAGAACTGGAATCTAATGTGTAGCATCCCCCTCATCCCACACTCTCCCAAACTCCTCCAAAAACAATCGCGCAATCGTTTCATCTTTGATGATAATTAAATTTTCATCGTTGCGCTCGTCGCCATTTTTAGTAGGGTTCATTGAGCCTGTAATCACGGTTAAGGCGTCTGTCACCCAAACCTTATGATGCATGGTATGTTTATAACAAACACTTTATAACGAAAGATTAATAAAGAATAAGCTCAACAATAAATCCAATGAGCGATGCAAAATATGAGCGAGAGATTGAGAAAATCCTTACAAATGGTATAAAATCCCATCGGAAAATTATTGATTTATCTGGTCAACAAATAAAGACACTAACTGCGTACAAAGAATACTATGAGAACAAACCCTCTTCACGAGGTGGCAAAGTCAAGGTTAAATCTGTTTTAAATTCCCTGCTTACACTGCGAGAGTTGGGTGCTTACACGAAGAAGCCTTACGAGAGAATAAAACAGGAAGAGATTATCAAGTTCTTTACACATTACCTGAAAGGAAAAAGTTTAGCAACGATTAGCGGATGGAAAGTTGTTGTGCGTTCATTCTACAAGTGGATGCATGGCATGAATAAGAAACACGAGTTCCCCCCAATCGTTGACAATGAACTTTTACAACCTGAAAAAGCAAAGCCTCGAAAGATAAGCAGTGGCGACTTATTCACAAAGGATGAAGTTTTGAAGATGATTAATACCTGTCGAACTCCAATGGACAAAGCAATTGTAAGCATTTGGTATGAGATGGGTATTCGTGGTGGCGAGTACTGCAGCCTCAATGTTGATAGTGTAGAATTCATTTCTGGCGGATGCAAACTCTACATTGAAAAATCAAAAACAGAAGAAGGCTATATTCCATTGATTATGGCAGCACCATACCTTCATGAATGGTTGAACGTTCATCCCTACAAAGATAATCCAAAAGCACCCCTTTTCATTGGATTGCGCAGCTACTTCGGTGATAGGCTGCAAGTAAACGGTATCAATCAAAAGCTAAAACGTATTGTTAAGGTTGCAGGCATTAAAAAGCATATATTCACGCATCTTGGAAGAAATATATCAATAACCCGATTGGATGGACAACTGAGTGTCGAGGATAATGCTCGACTTCATGGTATAACCCCCTCAACTGTATTCAATGTTTATACTCGTCGAACAAGGCGGGAAGCATGCAAGAAGTATTTTGATGTTAACGGCAGAGTTTTGACAGATGATGAGAAAATCAAAGAGAAAGAAGAAGCGGAAAAGCTATTACCCAAAAAGTGTATTAGCTGTGGGACGATTAACTCGTATGACCGAAACTACTGTCAACAGTGTCTTCGACCAATTGATATGCCAACTATGCTTAAACTTGGAGAAATAAAAGAGAAGCAAATGGTTGAAATGAAAGACCTGATTAAAGAACAGATTAAGAGAGAGATTATTGCTGAGATGAAGGAGACGGCTTAGATTATTTGACTTGCCATAATTATTTAAATGGATTGAATGAGTGTGTTTTCATGGGAGAGACAGAAACTAAAGCTGCAAAGCCAGACTTTCTCACATTAGCAAAGCAAACCATTGACGAGGGTCATGAAGATGGTGTAAAGAAAGCTAAAGCTCGAATTGTTCCACTCATTCTCACCTCTTACGACGATAAATCTCTTGCAGATGTTGCGTATGTGAAGTCCCAGCTCGTTTCGCATGGTTATGTAAACACTGTCACTCTTCAGAATATTGAAACTAAAACTAACTTTGTGGGTAAGTTTGATACTAAATATATGTATCTTCTTCGTCTTTCTCAAGAGGATGATTACTTTATTGTCCCTCTGTTTTACTTTTCAGATTATGCGGACGGGCGACTCGGTCATCATGCTGAGCTTGTTGATCTTCTTATGTGTGACATTCTCATATTTGTCACTGGAATTTTTCATTTTAAATCAGCACAATTGCTTAACCAAATCCGCATTGTCCCAAATCAAAATCACTTTATCGTTTCCGACGCTGAGAGCCTTAGTGAGCGCGTCCTGAGCTTTGTGGAGGCTTATTTTCCCTTTGTAGAAAGAAATCTGCTTTCGCTCAGTCTCAAGAAAAAGCAAGTTTTTTATAGAATAGATACAATACCATCTGAAAGAGGTGATTCGCATGACGGAAGTTCTACATAAATCGGGAGTTGTATTTACGGATGTTGACAGCGTTAAGCGTAATCCTCTGGCTGTAGCAGTTCTCATTTGTTTAGCATACCATAAAACGAAGCGGTCTGTGCAACAACTTTTAGATGATTTGAGATTAAGTAATGATTCTCTCCCTGCACTCATTGATGTTATCGATGCTCTTGATCGAAGTTGTTTTATCCGACCTAATCCACATAGAAATAAAGAAATGCTTGACATTGACTTTGTTTTGGCAGAGAAGGGCTTTTTCCTCGTTAATGAGCTAAAAGTTCAAAATCCCATTCTATTGAAAGAGATTAATCCAGAATTGAAAGCGGTTGCGTAATTCAAGAGAGACACTGATGTCTTCCATAGTCCCAGGCTATTCCGGGCTTATCTCAGATTCCTGAATTATGTAATCCATTGCTTCATTTAGTCTTGCTCAGAACGTTTGTTCCTTTCGTGGTTATTCGATAAATTCGACCTATTTTGAGATTTTCGTTCAGGCAGCTAATAAGCTCTTTTGAATTCAACTCTCTTACTATTTTGCTTGCGTGGGTAAGGCTCAACTTCATCTCCCTGCCTAACTCAGAAGGCAACATTGGCTTCTTCAATAACTCTAATGCCCTCGTGCGATTTTCACTCCTCTTAACGTAGCCAACCAACTCCCACAATGTGCCATCCATATCGTCTGATTATCAACTGCTATTTTATGAAGAAAGTGACGTGAGTATCAACTAATTGGCAACCGAAACGTTTATATCGGTATAAGGGATTAGCACGGCTTATGGCATTTCGAATCAATGTTTTTGCAATTCTATCTCTAGTGTTCTCTATCGTCTTCTTTCCGCTTGGGCTTGCTTTTGGCATCATTGCACTGCGCCAGATAGCAAAATCTGGGCAGCAAGGTAAGGGATTGGCTATTGCTGGAACTACTATCTCCAGCTTTATCTTATTGTTCATTTTTATTGCGATATTCACTGAAGATAGCTCTAATTTACCACGTGAGCAAAATACGCAATCTGCTATTCCTAAAGTTCCATCTCAACCATCTGAACCCCAAAAAGTCTCTGTTAGTCCTGCGCAAATTCAATTAGCAATGGATAGGTGTGAACTTGACCCTGAACTTGCGGTTTTCTATCCATTCGTTACTGATGTCTGTTACAAAAGAGTAGCTATCGAATTGAATGAGCCAGCTCTTTGTGACAAAATAGAGATGTGTGTGCAGAATAGTCTACAACTTGATTGTTATTCTCACTTCGCCGTACTACTCAAAGATGCTTCTTATTGTGATAAAATTATTTGTGAAGCTTTGGTGAGTCACAGCGTAGAGGGTAGTGCAGAACTCGCTAAGGAACAGCGAGATCGTCTTGCTGCTTACGATAAATCACTTTGTTTACAGGCATTGGAAGAGACAAATTAACATTTATCTCTGGGGGTATTTTGAAATGGATACTAAAACAATGACAACATCCGAAAAGAATTCGCAAATCGCTTTAGTTGCTTCCGCAGTTCTGACTGTAATATTCTACTATTTTGTTCTTCGTCCAATTGCTAATATCTTTAATCTTTCAATATGGTGGAAGATAGGTATAGCTTTTTTAACATTTTTTATGGGTGTTGGTGCAGCGTCTCACTCTTTGAATACTGCTTCTGCTATGAAAAATATGGCTGATAAACAATCTCGAAAATGAAAAATCTCTATAGCGACATGCTTGTAAAACTTCTTTCTCTCCTTGTAGTGATTTATGTTATTTCTGCTTGCACAATTGATACCTCTCAAAGTCAAGAAGCTTCTGATAACCTTCAAAGAACTGCGATTGATTTGCAGAAGGCATACGTTCGTCTCTGTGATAATCCCAGTGCCGATTGTGATTGGACAAAATATCATGAATACAAGAAGAACATTGAGGAATCTGAGAAGCAGCGATTGGAAGCTATCTCTAAACCTGTTCTCAAGGAAATACCTGAAGTCGAAAGAATTTGGAAAGAATATAATATAGATAAAGATATTTCTCCATCAAACCCCTATAATGATTATGATGATGCGCGTGCGCAAGGCATTACTGTTGAGGAACTGCAAGCTAAACGAGCACAGTTTGCTCCGATTGGAAGAGTGGCTGTCGCGGCAAGTTATGCTAACGATGCGAGTGTATGTGATTATATAATGGAAGTAGGAGGAACGCAAGAGCAGACTGAATCATGCAAGCACTCTGTTTATCTCAAAACAAAAGATTCTGTCGGATGTCTCACTCTAAAATCTGAAAATTGGCGAGATAGTTGTTTGGATAATGTGGCTCGTGCTACTAATAAACCTCAGCTTTGCAAATCTATAGAAACAAAAGCTTTCAAGGATAGTTGTAATGGATTCTTTGATACTCAGAAAGAGCATACGAAAGGTTTTGACTCCAAAATCGACGAGGGAGATAATACAAATATGCCTGAATTTATCGCTGTGCATGACTTGAGCAAAAAGTTTGGAGATAATTATGGCATAACCTACTGGGCTAAAAACTTTGAAATCACCTCCATCAATTATGGTCTACTTTACGGTGCAGAAATCCAGATCAAGTTCAAAGACGACCATACAAAAACAATCAAAGTACGTAATCCTTCAATCAAAATGATGTTCAAAGAAGACATATTTAATAGCGTCTGCCAAAGTAATCCTGCATGTGGTGATATCGCATGGCTTTATCAACATCCAAGTAAAGATGACGATGATACAGCCTTTTATTGTCCGACTACGATAGAACGATGCCAAACATTTTTAGATGAGTTAATCAAAGACTATCGTCCAGATTTAATCACTCAAAGTCATGAGGATAAAATTAGAGAATACGTTACAGAGGGTACAGGATCTACAGGTCTTGCATATGATTATGATGTTAAGTTCGTGGAATTCATCCCTCCGGAGAGGACTTATAATGAACAGGGATCTGGAACATTGTCGCCCGCATATATCATTTATGAAACAAAGGATGGTGTTAAGAAAAAAGTACAAACGGATAATACCAACAATCATCACCCTTATGCCGAAATTAGGTCATTCTGCTTTAGTTCGGTTCCCTATGAACATGGTGGGGGATGGCATTATGAAGAACAGTGCAGTGGGACAACTTGGATTATGTACTTTCCACCAAATGATGATAGAAATGTAGCCGTATTGAATGGCGGTTACTGTCCGATAACAGAAAAAGTCTGTAAAGAGATTTCAGATTTAATAAAAGAGCAATATGGATCTAATTTATGGTGAGGTCAACCTGAGTTGGTCGTCCAGTCGTATCATAGTGATTATGTATAAAATGACCACACAAAAAACATCATTTTCCAATCAATTTAGGTAAGATAATAAGCCGACATAAATCATACTTCTGTCGGAATGCCGATTAAATAACCTGTTTTAGCATCAATTTTCCAGCTTATTTTTTTAACATTGTTTTCAGTTACCCAGCATTTAGGAATTGTCACGCACACACTGGCAGAGCCCGTTTTGAAGACAGAATAGACCTGTTTTCCTATGGCATAAGTCTCTCTATTGCTATTTATTACATCCAAAGTAATGTCTAAGCTCTTCAGTTTTTCAAGTAAATCTGTTGGAACATCGGATGCCGAAAGACATTTGATATTACCCGACTGAAGAATTGCTTCCTTGCTCTGTCCTCGTTCTATCATCATCTTTAACTGTCTTATCTGTTCGTTCATTTTGTTCACCTGCTACATTTTCTTCATTGTCTTGTACTTTTTCTTCGAAGATTACATTGCTTTTGCTTTGGGATGAAGAAAGTGAAAGAAATGTAGCTAATGAAGGAAATTGAGGTCTGATTACAATTTCAAATATTTGGGGTGTAATCCTGTAACACGTACCTTCACTTGCTCTAACTTTATACTCTCGAAATCCAAAGCTATCTAGATGATGCGCAATGGTTTTATTTGATGGTTTGAAATCATTGGGGAGCTTGGCTGCTACTGCTTTAATCAGGATAGGATTACTACCATCTTTCAATAATTCGTAAACAGCCATAATGATGTTGTATTCCGTACTGCCTTCTGGAATATTGTCGAGTTCTCTCATTTCTTCTAATTCCTCTGCAAACTGCTTTACTTGGTCGTAGAGCACTTCGTCTATACTTTTTGCAATCGAAAACAAAGGTTTCCATATCTGAAAACTACGATTTCTAAGACTAGTATTTGGCTTTAGATTCTGATATATTGATTTCACATCTTTCCATTGCTGCATGGTGAACAAATAGCATTTATCCCTGAGAGTCTCCCATCTTGTATCGTGTGGGTTAATTTCAATGTTACCTCTTGTGTCGTCGCTCGGTGCTTTAACACATATGTGAACAAATGCTCGATTTTCGGTTGCCCCTTGCAATCCGGCAATACTGCCTATCATCGTCGGTGAATAAGTTTCATAATATTTAGTCACCCAACGCTCACCTTCTTTCTCCATGCGTGGAACGCTCGCTCCAGAGGTATAACCTGAATTTATAACCTCGACTCTTGAATCGGACACCTGTTTTCCTTTTTCTATTCTAAATAATTTTTCCGCCTCATCTATATATTTCGTTGGTCGCTTCTCATCAGTCTCACGAAACAGCACAGATTCGCTTGGATTCACCATAATATCTGTCGCATTTAGTGTTATGCAACTACTTATCTGCATAATCTTAGTTTTGCCAGTGCCCATCAACCCCCTAAGTTCAAAGATAGGGTAGGTCTTAAACAACATAAAGAAATACGTTCCAATATCCCACAACGCATGCGTAGTATACCATCTCTCATCATTGAAGTAAACCGAATTCTTGTAAATTTCCCTTATTTCCTGAAACAAGTCTTTCCCCTCAATGTTTGGACTTTTACCCTGTAAGAAAGCCTCAACTGATTGCTGAGACCATCTCAAATCTAACCTTTGTGGAATCAATTTAAAATCGATTTTATATCTCTCTTGCATCGCTGAATCAACTTCAAGTATATTCCCCTCACTTGTAATGATTACTGGATTGTTGATTTGCTTTTTCCCAATACTCTTTCCCTTTCTATCTGTTAGATCTTTTATCTTCGGAAGAAGTATACCAAATGCACAAAAATAGTCAAACTCAATGAATGTGAATGCTACTCTTTTGACGTTTTTTGAAGGGTCAAAGATATAGGATACCATGGTTCTCTCTTTCTCGTCCTTACTGTCCTTCCTGCGAATTTCGGCTTCAATTCTACTTTGTATTTCCGCAGATTGAGTAGGATGATTTTTGATTATGTATTCATCCATCTTGATTGGCTCTTCCTGAAATAATTGCTTGGCTTCTTCCGTGCATAGTCCCATCGTTGTCAATACAGTAATGAAAGAGTTGAAACGTCTTGTGTTAACTCCCAATTCTGCTAATTTCTTCTTCGCTTGTTCATCCGATACCATTTTTTTTAACCGTAAAATATTAATAGAAGAGAAAAATACACCCACTCGTAGGTATTGTGGCCGTGAGAGTTCACTGTACCTTCCTCCTTTTCTATTTTTATTTAATTGGTTCACCTCCAAGTTCTGATATTAATTCTGAGCGTAATTCTTCTTGCAACCATTGAGGATACTTTGCGAGTTTTTGGTCTACAAGCATGACCATCCTTAGATTCTCAATTGTCAAAATTTATCACCCTACGGATACCGTTTCTGAAAAGCTGAGATACTTTCAAGTCATGCGTCTTCGCATAAGCACGCACGCGTTCAATATCCTCCTCTGGAATACTTATATTGACCTGCACCATCTTCAACAATTTTATATAGAAGTGGATTTATAACAAATTGCCATAGGGCAAAAATGAAGTACAAACAACCAATCCAACAAGGTAAGAGATCTTTTTTCGTCACTATTCCAAAAGAGCTTATACAAAGATTAGGTATAGAACCTCTCAAGAAGAATAATTTTTATGAATTAGAACCAAAGCAAATTTATGTGTGGCTGTCAGAAGAAAGAAGTAAAGGAAGATTAACAGGCAGAATTATTATAGAACCAGTAAACCCTAATTATCAATCAAAAGATGAACTCATAAATGACGATGAGCTTGCTAAGGTTTATACAGAGATAATTACAATACATACAAAAGAGGAAAAAAGAATTTTTAAAAATAAAAGATATGATAAGATTGACAAGAAGACTAAGAAGAAGATGAGTAAAATGGAAATTCTCAGGGAAAATCTTAGTAGAAACTATCGGTACACAACTCTAAAAAAACGGTTATCCACGCTGGCGACTAAAGACTTGCCAAAACCTAAAAAAGGAGAACAGCGAATAATCGTCATAGGTGTTGAATAAACTAGCTCAAGATTTATCATCATCCGTTTGTGCAGCTGCAATCGCCTCATTATACACCCTCCAAAACTCCTCAAGATACTGCGCTGCAATGTCTTTATCGCAAATTATTAATAGGTTCTCGTCATTCCTTTCATCACCATTTTTAGTAGGATTCATTGAGCCAGTAATGACGCATAAGGAGTCCACGATCCATAGCTTATGATGCATGGTATTCTTGTTCCCGTCTTTGCGCACATCCATGCCTTTTGATAAAAATAATTCATATGGCTCGTACTCAGTTATCTGTCGCGTTTCAAAAACTCCTTTCACCGTCACATTCTGTTCAAACCGTGACAACACCGCATCGGTTATTCCGTCGTGTGTAAAACTAAATGTCATGAAATAAATCTCTCGTTGTGCTTTTTCAATTTCTGAAATAATTTTCGCAGCACAGTCATCCTCAGGACAAAAGTAAATAGAAACGGGAGTTCCATCAATTAAAAACGAATTTCGTTCACTTTTCCTATTTCTGCTGTGGTTCCACAACTCCTGAAATTCAGTCTCATACAGCGCAGCAATCTCCGCAGAACGCAACAAAACAATATTATTGTTATTCTTGGTAATGTCGTTCACTGTCGGATTCATGCTTCCGGTAAATACTCTATCTCCAGCAACACAAAACTTGTTGTGCATCAGTCCTCCGCCTGTATCAATCACAACATTTTTCATGGCAATGACATCTTCCTCGCTGTCTTGGTCAACAACAAGCTGCACATTCTCTCTGTTCAGAAACTCAATGAGTTCCGGCTTGTTCAGTTCGTACAACGCACAGTGTTTTTCATCATTACCTAAAAAATCCATAAAAAGTTGTGAACAATTCTCCTGCGGGCAAAAATGAACTTCGAGTTGTGCATCCTCCTGCAAAGTCGTTACTGTGTCTGTTGGTGTCGGCTCATCAAATACCGCTGCACCTATTGGTATGTCGAAATCAGCAAGAGAAACACATCCCACGAGCAGGATAAGACTACTCAACAGAAATTTTAGGTTCACTTTCAACCACAACTTTTTCAGCTTGCCCTTTCAATGTCATCATATCAGTAAATGTCAATGTTCCATCGAACATGCGAATGTCAGCACTTGTATCAACGGTGAATGTTCCGCGTCCTATAACTTCAAGAGTACCTGTTCCGGTAATAGATAATCTCTTTTGTTTCAGTTCTCCAATTTCCAGCTGCTCAAAATCCATTGCGGATGAAACTGCAACGTTTCCGTTAATCGCAACTTGGTCAACGACTGCAGAACGTGCCGAGCCATCAAATGAAACATGGTTACCCTCGACACTTATTTCTCCTTCATATCCCTGAAGTACTAATGGGCCTTGTACATGGTCAACTTCTAACCCATTGAGGCTTATGACTGCCTGGTCATTTGAAATAATCACAAGCGTGACATCATCGACGTCCAAAGAGATTTTAGGAACAGTGAAACTGCCCGACACCTGAAATAGTTTACTGTTGAGTTGTCCCAATGGTGATATCGCTGCAGAGTTAATCAATGAACCGTCGCCCGTGCTTACAGCAATGTAGCCTACGGCAAACAACGCGAATACAACTGATAAAAGTGTGACATCTCGCCGAGTTTTACTCATGCGGCGTTTCCGCTCGTGCGGCATCTCAAAACCTCTTTGCATGAACGAAAAACATCGTTTGTCTATTTTAATCTTCCGCCCATTTCTCTCAGTTCTTCCGCATTTCTCAGCAGGTTATACATCATGTCAGGCTCGCATTGTGAAAGAAAAGTTGTCCACAACGGATTTTTTTTGCGTGGTGTAAACGTGATTCCATACATTTCGGCATATGCTGCAACTTCGCTGTCCCGAAGATGAAGAAATAGTTTAAGCTGATTATCGTGTTTGAACTGTCCATCTGTGCTCATCCGTTCCAGAAACTCAACACATTCGTCGTCCAGTGTCCATTCGACAACGGCTTTCTCGCCTTCAATAGTACGTTCTGTAAAAACAAGCTCAAGAGGCATGTTGATGATGCGTTTTATCACAAAAGCTGCAACGTTACCTGTAACAAAAACGCGCTCTCCCCGTTGAAACGGCTTTTCACGCAAGACTTTCTTAACGCGCCGTTCAAACTGGTCGATGAAGCAGCTTCTGCACCATACTTTATCTGCAAGTGTCAATAAAGCTTCTTTTCCGCAAAGACAGGTCATGTGCGTCTCCCATGTTCAATACCTCTATTATAATGTTCTTCAAAATAATTTACTTTGTCCGGATAATAAAAACGAAGATATGCATCCAGCCAGCCAAACTGGAATCCCGATGCCAAAAACGGTACATTGTCAGGTGGAACGCCCGTAAATCGAGCTGCCTGAAATCCCCATGCATACGCAAAGTGAACCACTTCTTCCAAAAGTATCATTGGGCTTGTTTTGCCTGCTTCTGCCCGACCAATATTCTCACAGTTCTCGACAACAATCTTTAAATCAGGCTGGCGTCGAAGCATCTCGCCTTTGGATTCTCCGCATTCACGTGCAAAAACCGCTAAAGTATGGTCTGCAATGTCCATAGTACTACTTTCGAATACTAAAGTCGCGAAATCTATATAAATAGGTATCTCCAAAAAGGAATTACGTCTATCACCTCTTTTTCCCGCCGGGGTCTGTTCGCAGGTCCCGGAGGGTTTTTTACTTTAAAATCGGATAATGTTCAGCAAGTTGTAGCTTATGAACTCTCAGTCACTGCCGTTACCTCAGGAAGAAAAAAATAAACGTTACGTATTTTTTCGCCTTCCTTCTGCTTCAACGACTACTCCTACCACCATTACATCCAGCTTCTCAAGCTCATTATTTCCTCCCATAGAAATATAAACGGAAATAATGTTCCAGATGGTATGAAAAAGAGGTTATATCTATTTCTTCTACTTGTTATTCTTCCAAGTGTGTTAGCTGTTGAAGATGAAATCTTTTCCGATACCGTACGAAGTGGCACAATCACTGCAGAAACGCTTACATTTGACATAAACGTTGCAGACACTGCCGTATACATCAGATATAACAATCAGGCGACATTGATTCCTGCAGGCGAATGCAAAATAAGAGATAATCTCAGATTCTGCATTGGCAGCATTGCATTTGTTTATCGTAACTCGACGACATGGGAAAACGTGTATGAAACGACGCTGGACATTTATCTTGAACAGCTTCTTGAAATGAACAAGACACTGGAAAAGACAACGCTTCTTATTGATGAACAAACACCTGGAAAAATTGTGCTTCGTAACACAGGTTCGGTAATAGCAAAAGACATTGTGTTGCAAGATTCTTATGGTGACGGCTTTGCTCTTTCAGATGTTGAGCAGTGTGATATTGTTGGTGATATGATTGAATGGCGCGGCACGATGGACCCAAATGCACGGGTGATTTGTACATTTACAGTAACAGCACTCAAGCCTCAAACTTATACCTCAAAAACAAGACTGAGCTATTTTGATGGCATTATGCAGAACAATATCACCGGTGAACTGAAACTTAAAGTACAGAATAATTCATTAAAAATAACTCCAAAATTCAACGCATCTGAGCTTGAGATTGGCGATGCGTTGAACATAACATTCAAAGTTGAAAATATCCAGGCGGCTGACCTTGAAGTCAAGTCATTGGTGTTTACGTTTCCGTTCGACATTCTTGAGATGACTAGTCCAAATTCAGATGTCAAAAAGGCAGGGAACAAAATAAGCTGGGCAGGCACGCTTGAGAAGAATGATCCTTTTAATATTACAGTACAGATTCGTGCAACACGTTCGGGTAACTTCCCAATTCATATCGAGCAGCGCTATCTTGAAGGACAGTTCATCCGCGACAGTTCTGCTGATGTTGTCGTTCCCGTCATCTGTCATTGTCCGATTATTGAAGTCGCTGACATGAATGACGAGCAGATACGAATTTCTCTTTTTAACCCAAGCAGAACGCAGACCTATGAAAACCTACGGATTGATTCTGACTCGAACATTCCAAATATTGTTATCCCTGCAATTAATGAAATACTACCGCGGGAATCTATCCTTTTGGTAAATACTCCTCTTGCCCAATCAGAAGTGCAGCGATACATCAACATCACTGCAACGTATGAATCACAGTTTGGACAAGAATTGCTCACCTCAAAGTTTGTCAAAATTAATCACATTGAAGAAACAGAAGGAGAAAAAATATCATTGGAAGAAAACGAAACTCAGGAAAACATTGTTAGGGATATAACAGAAGAGAGTCCAGAAAACCTGTCGATTGACGTTCTTTCTGATGAAACTATCCCAGTGCCGAGAAAGAACACTGCACGAAGCCTCCTGATTGGCGCAGCAATTGTCATTGTTGTGGTTGGACAGTTGTTCTTTGTCATACGACTTTTGAGACGATAAGTTTTTAATCCATTCTCTTATCGTAAGCTCATGGACCTCGGCAAAGCATTTATTGAAAGTGCGTCATTGTTCAAAAAGCAAAAGCTGCTCTTTGTTCCCCGATTAATACTATCTTTATTCTTCATATGGCTAACGATATCATTCATTTTTCTATCCGGAACGGGCGATTTTTTTCGTGAGATTCGTGCCGAAGAACCGAATATAGAATCACTCAAACCTCTTTTAAATCCGGGCAATGTTGTGCTATTCCTAATAACGTTCTTCTTAGGTGTAATGGGCGCGATATACTTTTCGTCTCTGTCTTTTGCACTCATCGCTCGTTCAATGAAAGGAAAAGCGTTTACCGTTGGTGAGCTGTTGCGGTTGAACAACTCTTTTTTTCTGCGTTATTTTCTTCTCAACGTCATTATCACGGCTCTTCTTATCATCCCTATACTTGTGCCCATCGGACTGACAATAATCGCGTTTTTTGTGAGCACTCCGATTGGCGTTACGCTCGCTGTCATAACATTCTGTTTGGTTCTCGCATACTGGTTCTTGCTTGGCGCACGCTTTTTGTTTATCGAACCGATTCTTTATCTGGAAAATGTGTCGGTGATTGACTCGTTCAAAAAGAGTTATTCATATACGTCAAAGAAAGTAGGTTGGGCGCTGCTTCTTTTGTTAGTCATCGGCGGAGGCAGCTACCTCGTCGGTTTAGTTGCACAGCCAATATACAACACGATATTTGATGTTCTTCTTCTTGGGAATATTTCAAGCATGTTAAGTCTTTTATTTCTTCCATTCTTTCTTGTCCTGCAAGCCGCTGCAGCAACATTTTTAAATGCCGTTCTCTTTTGTTCATTAGAAGAGTTTAAAGGAGGCTAACGAATGGCAACAAAAAAAGCATCGAAAGAAGTATCCAAGACAACACCGAAAACAACTACAACAGTAAAAGAAACAACACCAACTGACGTTCACTATGGAGGTTTCTGGATACGATTTGTCGCAGCGCTCCTTGATGGTATCATTTTAGGCATTCCAAACGCGATTTTACAGTTCTCATTGATGTGGGGGACAGGCTCGGTTGCATTGAGTTATATCCCAACAATAGCAATAGTGGTATTAACGATATATCTCGATGGCAATGTTGGCGGAACACCTGGAAAACTCATCCTTGGCTTACGTATTGTGAATGAGCAGGGCACAACGATAGGAATCCCGCGCGCTATTTTACGTTACATCGGCAAGATTGTATCTGGAATGATATTGCTTATCGGTTATATCATGATAGGATTTACTCAAAAGAAGCAGGGATTGCACGACATGATTGCGTCAACGTATGTTGTATATAAATAATTTTTTATTAATTTTTCTGGTTAATTCTTTGTGGTGGTTGTTGGAGCAGAAGGAAGGTGAAAAAAAAAGTTACGTACGTAAAAAACGTTTATTTTTTTTCTTCCTGAGGTAGCGGCAAAACTGGGAGTTCTTCGGTCATAGTTGTGAGTTGGCATTATTTTCATCAGCTTTATATAACTCCGTCTGTCCTATTAACTCATGCCTGACAGGATTATCTTCTATCCTTTGGATGTAACATATAAAATAAGAAATAATCATGCAGTCATCTATCTGTATGGCAAAACAGCAGAGCAGCGCGTGTGTGTTACGTACGCACAATTCCAGCCCTATTTTTACGTTGAACCGCAGACTATAACGCCGCAACTCATTACAGAACTCAAAATAAACCCGGAAATTGTCGATGTTCAGGCTGTCACAAAAAAGAATCTTGGAAGGAACATCACTCTCCTCAAAGTTTTTACACAACTTCCACAGCAAGTCCCGTTCGTAAAAAGCAAGCTGCAACGCCATCCGCAGATAAAGAATTGTTATGAATATGACATCCTATTCACGCGGCGTTTTCTCATGGACATGCGCATCACTCCGCTGTCACCAATACAAGTCACAGGTAATTTTGTCAACGACCATTCAAAAGTGCAGGTGTTTCAGGCAGAACAATTTGATTCAGCGGAACAGACTAAAACTGATTATCGCATTCTTTCCATTGACATCGAAACCTACAATCCGAAAGGCAAGGGAATGGATGTAGAACAACCAATTCTGATGATTGCGTTATATGGCGATGATTACAAGAAAGTCTTAACGTGGAAAAACATTCCTGATTGTGAAGTTTTCCAAAATGAACAACAGATGCTGCAGCGTTTCAAAGAAGTAATAGAGCAGCAAAAACCAGAAATCCTTACCGGCTATTATAGCGACGGCTTTGATCTGCCCTACATCATCGCACGCGCAAAAAAGTACAATCTCAATCTTGATGTAGGATTGGATTATTCTATCCTGACGGACGAAAAGCGTGATGATATCAAAATTACAGGCATTGTTCATCTCGACGTATTCCAGTTTGTCAAGCACGTCATCGGTCGCTCGCTGAAATCAGGAAATTACAAGTTAGACAGCGTTGCTTCTGAACTGCTCGGCGAACGGAAGCATCCTATCGACATCGAAAATCTTGCAGCCGAATGGGACAGCAACAGTTCAAGACTATCACAATTTGCAGCGTACAATCTTCAGGACACAAAAATTACATTTCAGCTCTGCAAAAAGCTTCTGCCAAACATGGAAGAGTTGTCTAAAATCATAGGATTGCCACTGTTCGATATCTGCAGGATGAGTTTTTCCAGATTAGTTGAAAGTTATATCATGAATCAGACTGCACAATATAATGAACTAATACCAAATAAAATAGACGAGCAGACCATGCGCACTCGTCGCATGAAAACGTATGCCGGTGGTTTTGTCTATCAGCCTACGCCTGGTTTATATGAAAATGTCGCAGTGTTTGACTTTCGTTCTCTGTATCCAACAATCATCATCTCGCACAACATCTCTCCAAGTTCGTACAAATGTAGCTGTTGTTATGATGTCATTGCTGAGACAAAAGACTGGTTTTGCAAAAAAGAAAAAGGATTTCTGCCGACCGTACTTGAAGATATTGTCACGCGGCGCGCCAAGCTCAAACAGCTGCTGAAAAAAGACAACAATATCATGCTCGAAGCACAGAGCAACGCGCTCAAGTTGTTGGCAAACAGCTTTTACGGCTACCTTGGATTTGCTCCTGCACGCTGGTACAGTTTTGAAAGCGCTGCAAATGTTACTGCTTTAGGAAGGAAGTACATTCAAAGCGTTATTACTGAGGCAGAGCAGAGCGGCTTTTCTGTAACTTATTCCGATACTGACTCAATTTTTTTGAGACTGGGTAACACGAGCAAGGAAGAAGCCCATACGTTTGTCGAGCGCATCAACGCAAAATTGCAGGGCATCATGGAGCTTGACTACGAGGGCTTTTATCCCGCAGCTTTATTTGTCAGCGCAAAGGCAAGCACTATCGGAGCAAAAAAGAAGTATGCAATGCTCAACGAACATGGACAGCTGAAAATCCGTGGATTTGAAACTGTAAGAAGGAACTGGAGCATCATTGCAAAGCAGATTCAGCTTCGCGTTTTGGAGATGCTACTCAAAGAGAAAGACAAAGAAAAAGCAGTGCTGTACGTGAAAGAGATGGTTAGGGCAGTTCGCGCTCACAAGATTCCTGCGGAGCAGATGATAATAGGAACACAATTGACACGGGCCATTGAAAGTTATGGTAGCATTGGCCCGCATGTTGCGGTTGCTCAGCGCATGGTACAGAAAGGCATGTCGGTGCCACCCGGAACGATTATCAATTTTATTGTTGCAGAAGGCAGCGGCGTTGTTCGTGAGCGTGCATGTTCTCTTGAAGAGATGGGCAAAAAGCTGTATGATGCAAATTATTATATCGACCATCAAATTATTCCATCAGTTGATAGGATACTTGCAGTTGTTGGTGTTGACATCAAAAACGAAGTTTTGCCACAGAAGTCATTGCAGAATTTTTTTACTTGAAGACGTATTTTGATAAAAACTTTTCAACGTGTCCCTCAACGCCTTTCACGCAAAATGCGATGATGACCGCTACGATGACGAGATTATATATTTTTGTCATCCCATGTGCAAAGCCAAAGTATTCGCCAAAAAGCTCTCCGGTGATTTCTTCTCCTGCTTCAAACACGGCAAAGATAAAAACGGATATCAATGCGAATGACACCGACCGCTGCATCAATCCGCGGACTCTGCTGATTGCTCCCCATGTCTGAAACTGGATGCCGGGCTCATGCTCATCTTTAACGTCAACAGATTTCAGCAAAAGCTCGAGTTCCCTGCTTGGCTGCACAATATGACGAATGGATGATTTTAGCGCTGCTTGAAATTTTCGGGCGCGCATCTTGTCATGAAAATGAGCATTGATGACAACAGGCGCAAGCTGCGATACTTCAAGAAACCCTGAGCCATGAAACATGAATTCTTGATACGTTTTACCTTCAATAATTTCGCTTCCGAGATGGTAAATCTTTTCTCCAAAGCGCCGCTGTAGAACAACGATAAAGCGCGTAAGTTCTTCCCGCTGTCGCTGGTGCTCACTCAATTTTCCTTGCAGGTTATGCACCTCTTTTGGCGCAAATGGTAGTAATTCGCACGCGTCAAGCAGCGACACGAATGCATGCTTTGTAATCATCAGGTCAGAGGAATGATTTGCAGTATTTAATCGTTGTGCCATCTATTATTCGAAAGAAATAAATTTTGGAAGGAGAAATGTTTAAATAATCTAAAATCTTCAACTTACTCATGAGAAAGAGGTTGTTGGTCAGTTTGCTTTTTGTTCTCATTTATGTAACTGCAGTCTCTCCTGAAACTGTTGAGCCCGAGGCTTCAGACGATGTACACGTCAATGGAATTGTTGTTATTAATGCAAGTGAAACTTCGGTGTGCTATTATTTGCACAACAAATCATATAAAGCAAAGCTTTTGCATGCTAATTTCAGCTGCGATGCGGATAGTGATGGCGATCAAAAAATAGAAATACTATGTTACGGAAACTTTAACGAAGAAGGTAGTAGAAATTGTTATACGGGGGCAACCTGCATTGGCTTTGGATTTTATAAGACGAACTACACGACAATTGCAGTTCAAGGCGAGAATTTCAACTGGTCACCAAGTTTCGTCGAAGAATCAAGTTTTACTTATAACCATTTCACATACATAAGCGAGGAATGGTCTTTTGGCAGGAATTTCTATGAGAATGGAGGAGTTGCCATAGAAAATGATCGTTCCTGTCCAAAGCCAAAAATCATATCCGCTAGTCCAGCAAATGGTTCACTGGAGAAAGGTCGTCCTATTGCCATTTCTTTTGACACTGACATAAATTCTCACTGTCGGTATTCTAATGTGAGCGGCACTGATTTTTCTTTGATGAACGATTTCACGGCAAGAGGTTTCACCCATCGACTTCCGCTGGACGTTGAGGATAACAAAATCTATACTTATTACGTTAGGTGCAATAGTAGCATTGGCGACATGGCTGACGAGTATTATTATACGTTCACATCGGAATTTGGTCCACCAATCGTGAGCCTTTTTGGCACACTTCCAGCAAATGCAACAAACGAAACACTTCTCATCGCCGCGGAATTTAGCGACGTAGGTAATGGTATATCCAATAACTCCTGTTTGGTATGCATTTCAGCAGGAGAGTGCGCAGATGATGAAGAGAGCTGGTATTTTGCAGATCTTACTGTGTTAAACAATACTCACGGCGAGTGTTCTCTCGAGTGGGATACATCATCTTTTTATGATGGAATATACGCTATTCGAGTAAGCATGAATGATACTGCAAACAATTTTGGAGATACACCACTTTATAAAGTTCGCGTTGACAGAACACCTCCAAATGTTTCGTTGAGAGCAGACGTTGGGCAATCATTAAGAATTGATCTCAGAAATGCCTCCAATCAGACAGATGCTCTTGGTATGCGATACAAGGTCGAAGACAAGGTCGGTCTTCAAAAATGCATAGTGTGGCTCGATGGCAAACTCAACAGAACAGTGAGGGCGGAAGGCCACTCTTCTGAGGGTTCGCTAACACTCTTCCTACCAGCAAAGGAGCCTGGAGTTTACTTCAACAACATAACCCTGGAATGCTCGGATGGTATCTATACGGCAACCGACGGGGTACAATTTATGCGTATGGTACTGGGAAACACGTCAGGCAATTCAACCGACCTGACTGCCGTGAATCTTTCACGTATTGAAAACTTAACCTTTGAAACGAGCACCAAAGGAAAAATACGTTTTATAGAAGATATTGACTTGAGCAGTGTCTACAACATTAAAGACTATGTTAAAATTGAAAATAATCAAATAGAGATAAACACAGAATTTCTTCGTACACTCAACAAATCAGCATCACTGGCGTTATATAATCTTAATTTTACCAATCCACGAGTGTTAAAAGACGGAGCAGTTTGTCCCGGCACAATTTGCTCGAATATAGTTTATACAAATGGAATGCTGACTTTTACAGTAACTCAATTCAGTGCGTATAGTTCTGAAGAAACAACAGGGAATGGCGACAGCGGTGGAAGTTCAGGTGACGGCGGCTCAGGTAGTGGTGGTGGAGGAGGGGGCGGTGGCAGTAGCAGAAGAGCAACAAGTATCGCACCTGCAAAGGTTACATCATCCGAAGAACCATTGGTTGCTGAAAAACCAAAGCCTGCCCAGAAAGCTGTTCCAAAGAAAGCCGAGCCAAAGCCAGAAACTGCTGACGAAGAGCCTAATCTTTTAAGCGGTCAGGTTGTCGCAGAAGTCGAACGTTCATCCAAAATATACACAGTCGCTGGTATCGCTATTTTGCTCGGCGTACTCGGTTATGGATTTCACCGAAGGTCAAAGAAGGTGCTCTTAAAAAACCCGCCCACCCAGAATCAATAAAGCCACGGCGTAATAAAAACTTCGATGAGTGCTGCAATAATTACTAATCCTCCCGATATGCCAAACAATTGTGCTGACGATTTCACGACACGCCACCATTCTTCTGACCGGAACTGATGCTTCATGATAGCAATAGATAATATACTTCCAGCCAGACCAGCAACTACGTACGCAGCAATCTCAGGCAACCCGTGCGCGAAGTAGCGCGTAATACTGAAGAGCACCCCCTGAGCAGGGTGGCCCAAGTATTCTACAAAGAAATTGCCCATCGATGTTGCAATCAGCGCGCTGTTCCATACCATGACATGGACTGCTCCGATTCCGTAAAAAAGAGAGAGTAAAACAGTAATGCCTAATACCCGAAAATTATTTTGCACGATTTGAAAAAAAGCGTCTCCGCCAATAAGTTGTCCATTCAGCGCATGCAAATCAGTTTGCTGCACGCTGAACAATAATGACTGAAGTTCTCCAGACAGAGAAACAAACATAAGGAAATAACCTGCAGTAAGTCCGATGAACATGCCCATTAATCCTACTAACACGTGGCCATACTCCCCGATGAAAACACTTTCGGTATCAATGTGTTCGGTAATCTTTTCTTCGGTTGTAAGAATGCTGTACAGCGCTGGAATAAGAATAATCATACACAGAAACAAAGCAGCAATGCCAGCCCACGGCTTGAAAAGAACATAAGATGTAATGCCAGAAGCAATTGGCGCAACAAACCCAAAGGCGAGAAGCCGCACGAATGCAGGATGGTCACCTGATTTAACAATGGACTCAAACACCATTTAAAAAGTGATTTTTTTGAGATATATAAGGTTTTACTCTACTATTATCTTTCCTCTTGGGCTGTACTCAACAACGAAGAATGTGTATGTACCCTGCTCAAGCGTAACTTCTTCTGACTCACCAACAGGAATAACTGGGCTCTTTACTATTTTTTTTGGCTGTTGGCGTACGAACAAAACGAGGATACCTTCCCATTTGATGTTTTCATTGTGAATAACTACTTTCTCGCCGGATGTAATCTGCAATTCTTTCGGATGAAATCCTTCAGGTCCATAAAACACAACTTCACCGGGTTTGAATCTCATTTCATCTGCTTCCCCATCGCATGCTTTTACGACTTTTTCTGCTGCTTGTATCATCCCCTCATGTTCTTTTTTATTGAGGTCGTCGAATTTCTTCTTCATGACATTCAATGTGTTTCCGGGCGAGTAGATAAGTCCCCAGGACTCTGATGGATAAACCGTGACAACAAGTTCAGGCGTGCAGAAGACTTTGATGGTATAATGAACATCACCAATGTCAATTAAAGAGCCTTCCCTATCAAAAAGCAAAATGTGTCTTTCGATAAATGCATCTTTTCCAAGAATAGATATTTCTTCGAGCGTGTGGTTGTAATCTGTGACAACGTCATTCCAAGCCGTATCAAAAAGCTGGTTATATTCGATGAGTGAATTTGCTGCAATTTTATTGTTTTTTACCGTTAAATCAAAAAGGCGGTGGACAAACGATGAAAAATCTGCAGATGTTTTTATATAATCATATTCCTGTTTCATTTTCAGAATGTTAAAGCGGTTTGAAGCACGAATATCAAACGTATTTTCGATCCCGGTGACGTTTTCGCGTTCAAAATAACTAAAATTATAGAGCTTCAAAGGATAGAAAGACCGGTTGATACCGCTCTCGACATCAGCAAGACTTGTGTAAGAAACAATCTCATTTTCTTTCTTAGCTTCATTCTCGTCACAAATGTCATTGTCGTTCTTATCTGGACAGCATTCGTCACCCACGACAATCATTCTTTCAGGACAGGTTTCTTCAATTATCTCTGTGTCGCATGAAGCAATGAAAATACATAACATCAGAAGTATTATTTTTTTCACTTGATATCACCTTTGAGCTTTTCGATTCTTTCAAGGAATTCAGAAAAGCCAAGCCATCCAACTTCTTCACCCCAATTATAAAAAACTTTTAAATCATTGTTGGTTATGACCGTATTGATATGAAACAGAGTTTCAGCGGGCTGTCCATCATCAAACAGTTCAGTTGCCTCTGTATCGTCCATATAAAACATAAATTCTCCATTTTGAGGTTCAACGAGTGCAGCTTCTTTCAAGTAAGGATAAACATCTGATGTCAGCAGAATAGGCATCTTTGTCAATGCCACAACACAGTGTCCTCCATAGCCGCTTACAACCTCTTGCGGATCGAATCCTCCGCAAACGACATACATATAATTACCTTTCAGGTCTTGGTCATTCGTCACGACATTCACTTTCTTACGTTTAACTCCTGCTGCTGTGCATTGGTCAACAAGATAATTGTACTCAGCAGTAAACAGGAGCGAGATGTCTTCACAATCTCCACCTTTCTGGTCATAGATGAGCGCAAGGCTTTTCAGAAAATCATCGCGTGCAACCGACGCGTCATCAGTCTTGTACTCCATTTTGTTATCTTCATTGATATTATGGATGCAGTCCAAAGCAATTTCGCAGGTATTATTGTCGAGAGTCATACATGTATTGAGTTGTCCTTTGATGTCAGTGTAACGAGAGGATGCATTGATATTGCGGTTCAGCGTAAACCATTTCATCGATTCTCGAACATTAATCTCAAAGTCGCGAAACTGTGTCAAGGCACGCTGAATATCAACAGTGTTTTTGTCGGACAATTTACCATAATCCTGCTTTAATTCATCATTGCTTGTCCGGACTAAATCATAATTTTGTTTCAAGATGTCATAATCGCTTTGCAAGTTTTCCAGCGAATGTTTGAGTTTTACATTTTTTAGGTGGAGTGTAATCGCATACACAGAAATAAGCAGACAGAATAGGACCAGTGCATACACCATCTTTTTGCTATTCATCGAATAAAGACAACATTTTCCTTATTTAAATAAGCTCTCTCTAATTCTTTTTCAGAACACAACCATCTGCAGATACCTTTATAAATCCCCCATTTTTCGCATCCTTATGGTTGGTACTTTAGAGGTCAATCCTCATCAGCTCAACATTAGAGTAGCAGAATTACTCAAAGAACAGAAAATTGTTCAACCTCCGGTGTGGTCGGCTTTTGCGAAGACCGGACGCCATGCAGACCGTCCGCCAACCGACAAGGAATGGTGGTATATTCGTTCGGCAGCTGTATTACGAAGCGTCTACAAGCTTGGTCCAATCGGAACGAGCAAACTTCGTGGCAAATACGGCGGCAGAAAGAACAGAGGTTACAAGCCTGAACATTTTTATAAGGGCAGCGGCGCAATCATCCGAAAGGTATTGCAGCAGCTTGAAAAATCAGGATTCATCAGTCAAGCGCAGCGTGGCGCACACAAAGGAAGAGTAGTCACAAAAAAAGGTCGTTCATTTATTGACAAAGTTGCGGCACAGATGGGCAGAGAAATGCCCAAGACGAATGGATGATATTTCAGAAATAAGACAAAGAAAGATTGAGCAGCTCCAAGCGCAGGCTCACCAGCAGCGTGAGGAAATGCAGCAGATTGCTGCGCTCGAAGAAGCAGTGAAGCAGTATTTCACCAGCGATGCGCTGATAAGGTTTGGGAACCTGAAAACAGCACATCCCGAGCAGGCGGTGAAAGCGCTTGTGCTGCTCAGCAAGCTGCTTCGGGCGGGAAAAGTACAAAAGGTTGACAGCGAAACGTTGAAAAGCGTGTTGCGTCAACTGCAACCAAGAGAAATCACAATCACACGAAAATGACAAGATTTATTCACAGCTCAAAAAAGCAAAGACTGGCAAAGCGTGGCAGACAAACACGCTGGGCACCCTTTTGGGCTGTCATCAGGAAATACGGCAAAGGACGACGCCTTCATCCAAGCAGAATTACGCATGTCAAAAGAAGCTGGCGTAGAACGAAGACGAAGGCATGATTATGGCAAAAATTGAACGAATTTATACGATTCCATTACGGCGCGAATGGTTGAAAGCACCTGCATATAAGCGCTCAAAGAAAGCGATGACCGCAATTCGCGAATTTTTAATCAAGCATATGAAATCTGAGAATGTCAAGCTTGGACGCATGCTGAACATGCACGTCTGGGAACAGGGCATTAAAAGACCACCGCATCATGTCAAGATAACCGCAGTGAAGTATGACGATGGTTTGGTCAGAGCAGAGCTCATTGGGCATCCAATAGAAGAGAAAAAAGAAGAAAAAGCAGACAAAAAAGCTAAAAAAAAGGAAGAAAAGCCTGCCAAGCCCAAGAAAGCAGCAAAGTCTAAAAAGGAAGAGCCTATTTCTCCATCACAATGAACGTTACTGAAGTACGAGAAATCGTGCAGCATTATTTTCAAAGCTTGACGTTACACGAAGAAATTGCATGGATTGCAGTTGGCATTGGATTTGTGATGCTGATTGTGTCGTTGTTCTTGTTTTGAAGCTACATTTCTGGTTGTTACGGATGTGTTTTGGTAGTGTGACTTCTTAGTGTCGTGGAGCATAAGGAAGGCGAAAAAATACCGTAAAAACCGTTTTATTTTTTTCTTCCTTCCGTAACGGCCAAGATAGGGCGCGCGCCCATAAATCATACGTTGAATGAAAATTATCTGACATTCCTATGTAAGTTGACACCATCTACAAGTAGTTAAATTTATATATTCTTAGTTTAAATAGGAGTATATGAACGAAGCCAAGCTGATTAGAGGCGCAAAGCGTATACTTCCCGTACTTGAAATGCTGCTTGGCTATACTGAAGCTGGCAATGAAAACGCAACTATTGTTTTTGGAAGAAATGCAGTGAACCCTTTATATCGCAGAGTGTTTGGTAGTATTCCAATGTATGGCAAAACTCAACTCGTTGATACAAGAAATCCGACAGACGATAGACCCGCTTCGTTGCCGATGCTTGCAGAGCATACACAAAACTATTGCATCAGTGCATTTACAACAAGCGGGATACCTGGAGAAGACAAAGCTGCTTATGAGACGGGTGTAAACGGCGCACGCTCTTTTATTGAAAGAATGAAGAACATAGTTTCAACCTGTGAAGTAGCACAAACATAAGAAAATAAAAATTACATTTTCTTTCCAGAGAAATTAAAGAACTTCTCGATGGAAACATCTTCAGATGTATACTTTCCGTAGCGCGGAGCCAGCTGCTGAGTTTCACCACGCACTGCACCTTGCGGACGCAACTGTTGCTGCGGCGGTGGCGCGACCTGCATTGGTTCAGCTCTTGGTGTCATTTGAACAATCGGGGTGTGTATCTGCTTTCGCAATTCAACAAGCTCCTGCTCAAGCTGCAAAACCATTTTGCGTAGCAGTTGCATTTCAGACTGCGTTTTTTTACTCGCGACTTCAATCAGGAGTTCAATGCGTTTCTGCATGAACATGTCGGGCGCTTGTTGTTGTTGTTCAAGTTCTGCCATCGTTTACACCGCTCGGAAATTTTCTCTGATGAACTGTACCATCATGTCGTTGCCTGCAAGACTATATGCATCAAGTGCTGCATTTAATAAACCTTCCTTCATGCAGCGCTCGCCAATCTTATTCAGCAATTCATTATTATTCGTCAATTGACAAGCTTTAATCGCATAATTGTACTGTCCTTCTTTGACACAGCTGTCTGCGAGTTCATTGAGTTTGCTTCTATCAGGCAACACGCTGAATATTTCAAACGCATAGTCCAATTTGCCTTTAGCCAAGCATTCATCGCCAAGCTTACGCAGCATGTCTTCGGAGTTAATGGCTTTAAACGCTTTGATTGCGCTTGAAAAACGTCCATCTTCCATACATTTCTGGCCGATAGTGAGCAATCCTTTGTTGTCTCCACCAATCTTGTACGCTTCAATAGCATTGTCGCACAGGCCAAGCTTTTCGAAGTCGCGTCCGACTGCAGTCAACTTCATTTTGTTTCCTGCAAGAATGTATGCTTTCACTGCGCCATGAAGATTTCCGCGACGCAGGTATTCATCGCCAAGCGTATTCAAAATTGCGGAACGCATGTCCTCGCTAAACATCGATAAATTGAGATTTTCAACACCTTTTTGAAGGAGTGCAGGAATGAGCTTCCTAAAACCACTTTCTCCGTGAACAGGATGCATAACTGCTTGTTCAAAATCACGCTCTACTACAATTCTCGACACAACTTGTTGGGCAAACTGATTTCTATCGGTCATGATAAACCACCTCGGGACTATGTAAAGGAATATAGAATGAATATATAAATGTTACGAAAACGTATACTGGGTATACATAATAGGGTACTAGTTTGGTCCATTTTGGCTTATTTGTTCTCGAAAATCAAGAACATGAGCAATTGCTTCTTCTCGTGCATAATCTCGTAGGATGATGTGGTTGCCTTCATCTAACAAAATAAACTGTTTTTTCGTCTGTAATTCATCATATAAATTCTTGGCAGCATCAGGCAACGCGACTGTATCCTGTGACGCGTGGAGGAACAACACTGGAGTTTTAATCGTCTCAATATTGTTCATCACCTCTTTATTGAAATCAACCAGTTCAGCTGCTCCTTTCAATGGAAAGGTCCAATAGCTGAGATGCGCTTTTTTTCCTTCCGGAAGCATGACTGTTTCGCCGGGCTCTGTTTTTTTTGTATATCTCAATACTGAATGAAACGTCTGTATCATTTCATTAATCGGCAGGAAACCCGGCTGTGGTTTTACTGTCATGCCCAAGAGCACAACACCGTCGACATGATGCTTTTCTGCATAGCGTAGTGCGATGCTTGCGCCCATACTGCTCCCTAAAATATAGGTGCATTGTTTTTCGTCTGCAACTTGTTCGACCTGATGATACCACTCTTCGACAGAGTATTGTTCGAGATGGCTTGGTCGTTCGCCGTGTCCATAGAGACGAGGAACATAGACTGAATCGTTAAAGCGTAAAAAAATCTCAATCGCAAGGTCACGCAATTCATCTGGTGTTGATGTATATCCATGTACAAGAACCCAGCATGTACCACTTGTGCCCGAGAATTCTATTGCCTGCGAACCAGGGATAAGACCATTTGCTAAATCCCAATTCTTCACGTCGAGCTTGTCGATGTCGTCTTTTTGAAGAAAGCCTGTCGTCTGATACATTTCAAATCCAGCAGCGAAAATTATGAGTGCGAAGATGAGAATTCCAATACTGATGCGATTCATATTGAAAATAAAAACATTAGTATTATTAAACATATATGCTATTCTCTTTTGAATGAAATGTCCTAAGTGTTCATCAAAAAATGTAGAGACGGTCGAACACAACGATATCTCGTTTGTTATCTGCAAACAATGCGGCTATGACGAAAGTGTGTATGATGTAAATTCGACACAACGCTCGACACAGCGAGAGAAAGCGCGGTATAATCCGTATAAGAGTGGTGGAGCGAAGAGAACGAAGTGAGTTACTGAACTGCTTCTTCAAGCGTCGGCGTGACTTGTTCTCGTGAAAAAGTAATTCCCGTTACTTTTGAATAAGCTTCGAGAAATTGCTTCATGATGACATCCATAGGCGGTACTTCTTTTATTTTTTTTTCCATTGATGTTACTCGTGCATCCTTATCTCCACAGGCATGAATCATATCAAAATATTCAAGTTGAGGATTGACATAAACGGCAACGCCGTGCATGCTTACACGCACACCTCGTACTTTTGGAAATCCAACGCCAATAGCCGCGATTTTTTCTTTAGTGGCAGAGACCAAAACACCGGGATGTTTTGAGTTATAGTTTCCAAAAACATTAATGCCATTCGCAAGCATCACACTAATGGTCGCGTGTTCGAGCATTTCAATGTGACGACGCCGTACTTCACCATCGTTTGCTAAAGTAATTGTATAACCCATCATCATGCCCGGACCATGATACGTGAAACTTCCACCACGATTGTAGTGGCTTTTGCGCAAATCAAAAACATCAATACCTCTTGTTTCTAATTGTGCATCACTCATCTTTCTATCTTCAGGTTTTGCATCTCTGCCGATAGTCACAACATGAGGATGTTCAAGAATAAAAAGTCGCGGATTTCCGTCAGTTGCACATAAATTTGCAGCACGCTGTTGTGCAAGGAATGCAGCTTCATATCGCATAGCTTCAGGCACGATGTAAACTTTTCCCATGTGACGCTTTTCAACGTGGCTTTATTTAAGCTTTTGTGAGAATTTGGTACTTTTGTTCATGTCGTCGTTGGAGCAGAAGGAAGGCGAAAAATAAAAAATTTAAAAAACTATTTTTTCTTCCTTTCGTAACGGCGGTGATTTCGCGTCAAAAAGAAAAATTATCGTCCGTACTCATCGACTTTGTAAATTTGTCCTTCGTGTCGCACGAGACGAGCACATTCCGCTCTCCGATCAGCTCTTACCTCGCTTTTTTCAAGTGAAGGAAAGTATTCTTTGCACGCCTCCAAGACTTTCGACGCAAAAGCCTGAAGTACTTTTTCAGGAAGTCCACCGTAATCTCCTGACATTCCACTCAACTTTACAACTTTTGCGTCTTCGGAGATGTCTATATCTCCACCGCCAAGTATTCTTCCCGAACCGTCCTCGAGCGCTTCTCCATAGAACCCATTTGCATGCGGTTTCACGCCTGATTGCTGAACAAGACGACAGTGCGACGTGACGTCTCGACCTTTGGACAAGTGTGCCACTAATCTCACGTTATTGTCCCGACAGTATACCACAAATCTGCTATACTGATAATCAAGCCTAAAGTCTTCCGCCTTCGTAATCCTATCCACTCCAAACACGAGTTCATCCAAATTTACATTTTCTGCCATTTTTTCCTCCTACATCTGCCGGTGGAAAACTGCCTGAAATTCAGGTTCTTGCGTCTCTCCAAGCGCACGTATCAGTACATCAAGGCAAGCTACCACGACATCCGTAAACATTTTGTTTGTCATTTTAATCACTAACAAGTACTAACTTGACAGGATTATAAATATTTACTCTCCAAAAATGGAGGATAAAACGAAAAGTTTAAGTGCAAACTTCTTTTTCTTCTTATCATGGACACTCACATTCTCGAAGACATCGGTCTGACAAACGCAGAAATCAAAGTTTATCTGACATTGTTAGAACTTGGCTCAAGTACTGCAGGCCCAATTATTGAAAAATCCGGCTTGCAAAGTTCTGTCGTGCATATGACAGTGAACAAGCTTGTCGAAAAAGGCTTTGTTTCATTTGTCAAGGAAGGCAAACGAAATCATTATCAGGCGACTAACCCAAAACACATCATCGAATTTATCAATGAAAAAAAGCAGCGTTTTGAACAAATACTTCCTGAACTGTTATTAAAGCAGCAGACTGCAAAAATCAAACCTGAAATAATTACATTTCGCGGCGTCAAAGGAATAAAAGAATTGCTTCTCGAACTTCTTGATGCAGAAGGAAAAGAACATCACACGTTTGGCTCAATACGCAAATCCTTAATGCTCGGCGACGCATGGTGGGTTAGTTATCATAAAAAGCGCGCAGAAAAAGGAATTCGCGCGAAACTCTTGTTTAATGAGTCACTCAAATCATGGAAAGCTGAAACAAAATACCCAAAAGCAGATGTCAGATATACGAAAGCAGGTTTTGAACCATTGACTGAAACAATTATTCGAAACGATAAAATTGGAATCATTGTATGGACAGACAAGCCGTTGGGCGTCATCATTCATCAAAAAGAAGCTGCACAATCCTATGAACAGTTTTTTCAAATGATGTGGAACGCAGCTTACGGATAATACGCAAAAAGCAAAATAACAACATTTTTATACTAATAAGTGAATATTACTAGTATGGGCATAGCTAAAGTTACTAGGAATTATCAGGTAACCATACCGAAGGATGTGAGAAGAATATATGGAATAACAGAAGGTGATACACTCCTTTTTGCTATCGAAGGTGAAAATGTTCATCTCCTCAAAATGAAAGAAGATATCATTGACAAAGCGTTTGGAAGCTGGGCGATAAAAGAAACAGGTGTTGAATATGTTAAAAGAATCAGGAAAGAATGGGGAAAACGGGAACAACGAATCTGGTCTTCTCCTCGACAGTGATATTTTTATTGATGTGTTAAGGGGATTTCGTCCAGCACGAGATTTTGTCCAAAACCTCATAAAGTCAGAACAAAATGTCTTTTTCTCCGCAATAACTGAAACTGAATTGTTGGCAGGCAGCGAATGCGATGATGCCAAGAAAAAAGATAATGCTTTACACTTGCTTTTCCCATTCAAGAAAATTATAGTTGAAAACAGAATTGCCCAAATGGCTGGAGATATCAGAAGAACGTATTCACTTCAAGTACCTGATGCTATTATCGCGGCATCCGCGTTGCTCACACAAAGCACCCTTATCTCAAGAAATGCAAAAGATTTTGAAAAAGTAAAAGAGCTCAAAATGATGCAACCGTATTAGCTCCACTTCACTTTCTGCAACTCGCCAATCATATCCGTCACAAACCGCGCAGCTTCAGCGCCGTCAACAACGCGATGATCAAATGTTAAAGACAACGGGAGCATTTTCCGCACAACAATTTTTCCATCCTTGACAACCGCTTTGTCCATCAATCTCCCCAATCCAAGAATAGCAACTTCCGGCGAATTCAATATCGGCGTGAAAAACGTTCCACCAAGCACACCTATATTTGTAATCGTAAACGTCCCGCCTTTCATGTCCATCAAATCAAGTTTTCTCTCTTTTGCTTTGGCAGCGAGCTGCTCAATTTCCTGCGCAATGGAAAAAATATCTTTTTTGTCTGCACCTTTCACCACAGGCACAACTAAACCGTCACCGGTGTCAACCGCAATGCCAATGTTGTAATATTTCTTAACAATAATATCTTCATTTGCTGCGTCAAACTCCGCATTAAGCAACGGGTGTTTCTTCATCGATTCAATAACTGCTTTTACGATATACGGAAGGTAAGTCAATTTGATTTTTTTCTGCTCAGCTTTTTTCTTTTCTTTTTCACGCAATGCTGCAAGTTCAGTCACATCAGCTTCATCAGTATGCGTCACAACAGGAGCCTGCGCTGCGATGCTCATGTGTTCCGCAATAGCTTTACGCATGCCTTTCAATTGAATGTGGTCAACATAACCCCACATGTCGTATTTTTTCACAACTTTGGGTTGTACTTTTTCAGCGAGTTGCGGGGATTCTTTCTGCGGCTGTTGTTTAGAGGCTTTGACATCAGCAATCGTCACCATTCCGTTTGGTCCCGTTCCTTTTATCGTAGAAACATCAATGCCCATCTGTTCTGCGAGCTTTCGCACAAACAACGGCACTTTGCCGGTAGCAGACACAACAGGTGCTGCTAAATCTGCTTCCGACTCTGGTAATGTACCGACAACACCAACGCCTCGCTCTTTTTCTTTCACTTCCTTTTCGGCAACGTAACCAACAACATCGAGAGTAATCATCACTTGTCCGACTTTGATAACTGCACCTTGGGCAGCGTACAACTTTAAAACAGTCCCTTGTTTCGGCGACGGAATCTCAACAACAGCTTTATCTGTTTCAACTTCTGCGAGAATCTGGTCTGGTTTTACTTTATCGCCTTTCTTGACAAGCCATTTGACGATAGTGCCTTCATGAATGCCCTCTCCAACGTCAGGAAACTTAAAATCGAACTGTCCCATGAAAAAGAAGAATAGCCTATGGTTTTTATATGTTTTGACGGATAAATACTCATAAACAAAGCCGACCGCAATAATCCTTATAAATCCCCTTATTGTAGCTCCATTTATCATAATCAAAAAAGGTGATGTGTATGGCAACTATCGTTTTTTGCAATCAGTGTAAAGAAAAGGTCAGCATTGACAATGTTCGATACGCTCCGAACGGAAAAGACTTGATATGTAACCCTTGTATGGGTCGCTCTCCAAAGCAGCAGGAACAGAAGGAAATTCCAAAAACACGATTTCAATGCACGCGATGCAACTATAAATTCAGTATTCGAAAAGATTCCCGCATCGAGAAAAAATGTCCGTATTGCGCAAGCAAGAATATTGCAGCGCGTGATGCGGTCACGTCACACACCGTTCTCGATGATGTAACAACACAACCCGATTATGCGTTTTTGCGCTGATGGACGTCAAGCACCTCAAAAAAATAGCGCAGTCTATCCCGCGCGTTGATTTGAGTATAAAAAAAATTAAAAAAGTGGGCATTGCTGCGCTGCACAAACCATTGAATGAGCTTGCGTATGGGCAGGTCATCAATGACAAGCTTGCATCGGTTGCTCATGCACTCGTTGAATTACGCATAGCACAATTAACGAACGATAATAAAAAAACACAGCGCATCACGAGCACACTTCTTCGTGACCCACACATGAGCATGAAACAGCTTGTTGATGAAGTTGCTGCGTTTGATGTTCAAGTTGCGGTTTTCCATGACTTTTATAATCACATCGTCGAGGAAAAGCTGAGAACGATGAATCTCGAAGATTCGATTGATATTGTTGAACACTTACCTCAACTGCGCGAACTGCGTGAGATTACACAACAACAAAAGCTGTGCATGCAGATTCTTGGAAAACAGTTTGTGTCGATTGCACGAGCTACACAGGACAGGTAAGCTTTTCTAACTGGTCGTTGAAGCAGAAGGAAAGCAAAAAAAAACGTTACGTTAAAACTTTATTTTTTTCTTCTTTTCGTAGCGGCGATGACTTGGATTAATTTGCTTACTTTTCCACAGTAAAGTTTATATATGTCTAAATAGTCATCAACTGATGTTTAATAAGTCATAGATGATAAAAAATGATACTTACAAAAACACAGTTTCGAATCATGCAGTTGTTCACCAGCAGACTGACAGAGTCATTCAGTATTCGCCAGGTGGAGCGGGAACTCAACATTGATTATTCTCTTGTTTACAGAGCGATTAAACCGCTTATTGCCAAATACAAACTACTCAAAAAGACCGAGCACGATAGAATAATTGTAAATTTTAGGGAACATCACAGCGTCCTTTCTTATATTGAATACGTGCGTAGCAACGAACTTCTGTGCAAACCAAAGCATAAGGACCTTGCAATGTGTCTGGAAAGTTTCATTAAAAAATTCAAAGAAGAAAGTTTTGTTTTGCTGCTCTTTGGGTCAATCGTTAATAAACCTGAACCAAGAGATATTGATGTACTTCTGATTGTTGATAAAACGGATAAAACAGAATCTTCTGAAGCATTCCTCCGCAATGTTTCAAGAGATTATGAAATCAATGAAAAGTTGCACATCGTCTGTGTTTCATACGAAAGCGTTTACGAAATGTTAGGAACAAGAGAACAACGAAACGTATTGAACGAGGTGCTTAATAAACACTTGATTATTCACGGGGCAGAACTTTTTTACCGGCTGTTGGACAGAGGACGAAAATGATGGACAAACAAAAAGTAGAAGAAGCTCAAAAAAGAGTGCAGCATCATATAGCAGATGGAGTTATCATCTCAAAACAGAAAGCAGAGCATGTCGAATTCTTCCTCAAAAACGCAGAGGATTCACTGCAATCTGCACGATGTCTGTTTGAGGTCTCAACAAAACATGACTATCTCGGATATGATAATCTTGCTGGATTCCTGTGGGTAATCAATGCCAGCTATTATTCAATGTTTTACATGGCACGAGCACTGATAGAAAGCTCAGGCATCAAACTCAAAGCAGACCTATCCATTCATGCACTCACGTTTGACACATTTGTGTATTATTTTTATCTCACCGGCAAGCTGCAAAAACAGCTCTTTGAATTTTACGCTGCTGCAAAAGAGGACGCAGCAGAATTGTTAGGTCAACAACGTGCAGGAGAAATTATCGAAGAATACTCCTATGAGAAGAGAAAAAGAGAAGAATTCACGTATGAAACAGGCGATCACGCAATGAAAAGCAAGGCAGAAATGTCAAGAACCATCCATGCAATACACGGGTGGCATGAAATGGCGAACATGACAACTGGTGGTTCTTGAGCATGCTCAGAAATATACATTAATCCACTGATGGAAACACCAGTGATATATTTCTGACACATCGTTACAACGAGCAACAAAATTCAACAAAGAGATAAGAAGAATGATATCGAAAAAGTAACTACACCGGACAAGTAATCTTTTCGAGCTGCTCACCCCACGTGGCTAAATTTTCAGAGTAATCAATAGGACATTCGATAATTACTGGTTTTGTCTGCTGGAATGCTTTATGCAACACATCCAAAAGCTCGCTGCTGCGTGTTACTTTGTACCCGATTGCGCCATACGCTTCTGCATACTTGACAAAGTCGGGATTGCCGAAATCCAATCCAAAATTGGGATATTTGTATTTTTCTTGTTC
>Ga0209542_10001775_pt1 | contig 50056 bp, 64 predicted proteins | sample RifCSPhighO2_01_FD_184028 | JGI IMG/M metagenome (GOLD analysis project Ga0209542, IMG submission 184028) | Soil microbial communities from Rifle, Colorado - Rifle CSP2_plank highO2_0.1 (SPAdes) (version 2) | ecosystem: Environmental > Terrestrial > Deep subsurface > Rock core/Sediment ...
GAAGTCCATACTTTAACCTCATAAATGTTAAGATTAAAGGCACTTCTCAATTTCTTCAATAATGCATCATCAATTGTCATTTTAATCACTGATGAGTGATACTTAACTTATATAAAGCTTTCGACCTATTAACTGCCTAAAAGTGGGTTAAAATAAGCTTAAAAGAACTCAAAAAGTTAAAAAACACCTAATTCCTAAAAAACCAATGAAACATTCAATTTCTATAACTATAATTCTTGTAGCTCTATTTCTAGTATCTCATGTAATAGGTTTATTAGTAATAAAACATTATTTACCTGAAAGTTCAGAATTACCATTAGGAATACAAAAACCACAATTAGAATCAAACACTTCTTTTATTCCAATTTTTATTATGATAATTGTAGCTACAATTATAGCTTTGTTTTTAATGAAATTTGAAGCTATGAGGTTATGGAAATTTTGGTTTTTAATAAGTGTTTTCGTAACTTTAGTAGTTTCATTTTCTTCTTTTTTAAATAGTATAATTGCAATAATAGCAGCAGTAATATTTGCAATCTGGAAAACTTTCAAACCAAATATTTACATTCATAATTTTACAGAGTTATTTATTTATGGTGGATTAGCAGCAATTTTCGTTCCTGTTCTAAGTCCAATTTCAATAATTATCTTATTAGTTTTAATTTCAATTTATGATATGATTGCAGTATGGAAAACTAAACATATGGTTTCTATGGCAAAATTCCAAACTAAATCAAAAATGTTTGTAGGTTTACTAGTGCCTTATAAAAAAACAAAAGAAAATAAAAAAATTAAATCAGAAAAAGTTAGTGAAGCAATTTTAGGTGGAGGAGACATAGCATTTCCTTTAATGCTTTCAGGTGTTGTACTAAAAACATTTGGTTTTATTCCTGCTTTAATAATTTCTTTAAGTGCATCTTTAGGTCTAATCTTATTATTAATCTTAGCTAAGAAAGGAAAATTTTATCCTGCAATGCCGTTTATTTCAGCAGCTTGTTTTATTGGTTACTTTATAGTTTTCTTAAGCTTTTGACCAAGCATATAAAGTTAAAACTCTATATTCATTTGGATTAAAACCAATAATATCTTCTCCAGTCACATCTGGATAACTTAATGTTGTAGATTTAATATACACATCGCTATTTGTAGGTAATATTTGTTGATTGAAAAATTGATCTTGTTCATTCCAACCTACAGTTCTGCTTGATCCTGGTGGAAAAGGTTCATAATCACATTCTAAAGTTTCTCCTTCATCATTTAATTTACAAATTTTTACAGCATAATTCCATGGATGTGCCTCAATAGGTCTTGTTAAAAAATCAATATATCCCTTAACACAATTAGCACCAGTTCTTCTTGCATTTCCTGAACCAAAATTAAAATTAATCTCTGCACCTAAAACACAATTTCTAAATTGAGGTTTATCTTGCATCTCTCTTAATATTGAATTTGTAGTTTCATCTAGATCAGGAGGAAAACCAACTTTATCTGCAGCTTTTGTTGGAGTAATAATAATTACAAAGCCGAGAGCTATAATTATTGCAATTATTGCTTCTAATATCCTCATAAAACCTTTTTTATTCATTACCATATTTTTATATTCATTTTTATTGGAATTTGTGTTCCATCATCTGTTAATATAAAAGTATTAAAATTTCTAACATAAACATTTACATTTGAAGGTGGATTTATACCATTCATTGGAAATTCAGTATTAATATTTTGCGGTAAAGTTTGTCCAGGATTTAATCCTAAAACTTCAATATTTATTTTAAATTCTTTTGATGTTGGAAAACCCCATTTTTGTTTTAAACATTCATAACCTGTTCCACAATTATTAATATTTAATTGATTTAGTGAAGAAAATTTAGCTAAATCTATTCCCCTAAATGTTTCTCTTGCACCAATTTCATAAATAGCTTGACATCTTTGAGTTACTAAGGCCAAATCTGCATTATTAATATTTCCTTGACTAGTGCATGCATCAATAACACTAGTACCAGTTCTAGCTCCAGTATTAGCAGGAACTTGTAATGGTATATTTCCAAAATTAATTGGATTACTTGAAGAAACTATTAAATATTTTAATTTATTTCTATTAGTAACTGTACTCAAATCAGCAGGTATTGTTAATTCATTTCCTTGTAATAAATATTTAATTTCTCCTTCTCTTATTCCATTATATGAATTTCTATAAACTCCTCTTGTTGCATCAATTGCTTCAGTAGTTGCTTGTCTTACACGATTACAAATACGATTAGAACTTTCACAAGTAGTTGCTAAAGCTGCTTGATCTGCTTCTTCAGCATCTTGACTACCAGAATGAGGTTGTGAATCTGTTTCTTCTCTTCTAATATAATAAATTTGCATATTTACAACATCTGGTCTTAATTGTTGAGATAAACTTGGATCTGTTATAATTGTACAACTAGTAGCACAAGAAGCAAAATCTATTTTATCATCTGTTAATTTAACATAAACACTATTTATTTGACTTCCATCTGAAGGATATAAAAATATTGGAGTTGTTGAAATTTCCCAGCTTGTATCATTCATAATATTATTTTGAACAACATCTAATAAAGTTTGAGATTCATATAAAGGAGTAACTCCTGGTTTAAATAAAACTAAAATAAACGCAATTGTCATTAGAAATAAAACTATTCCAATTATCCAATCTATTCCATGAGCAATACCTCTTTTATTTAGTTTCATTTTTAAATATAAATTTATAAGGGATTATTAATAAAGCTAATGATGCTCCAGGTTTTATAATTCCCAAAGCAGTAGTCATTACTAAATAACCTCCGATAGCCATTATTAATGCATGTTTAATTCCAGATTTATAATCTCCTTCTGCAAATTTACCAGACATAATTCCAGCAAAAAATCCTTGAACAAGAATAGTTGCTAAAAATATATTATTAAACTCAAGAGGCTGGCTAGAACCTAAACCAACACCTATTGTTCCTAGTCCTTGTCCAACTTCCCCCCCAATTACAGTTAACTTAGGAATTAAATAAACTTGTAAAACAATCATAATTGCTACAAAGAAAAAATAAATGAAATATCCTTGAACTGTTTGAGTATAAGCATTACTTTTTCTTTCATCTTTAATTTTTTTAATTTCAAATACTGATTGAGTTACAGCTTCTAAAACAGAACCCATATCACCGCCGCTTTGTTCTGCTTGAATAACAATTGCTATTGATCTTTTAATTACTTTATTATTTGTTTCATTTGCAAAAATAGTTAAAGCATCATGTAATGGATATCCCCATTCAACTTGATTAGCTAATTTTTTTATATAAGGAGTTAAACTTCCATAATTAACTCTAGCAGAATAAGATATTGCCTGAGGTATATTTACACCAGATCTAACATTTTCTACTAAACTTCTTACAAATTCTAAAAATTTAACTTCTAATTCTTTCTGCCTTTTATTTTCTTGAAGAACATCAATTACAAATACAAAACCACCAACTAAAATACCTAAAACTATTATTGGATTAAAATACCAGCCACTAGGTCCAATTTTACCTGTAAAATTAAAAAATAAAACAAAGTCAACAACTATTATTAAAAATCCTGCAATTATTCCAATCCAATGTTTTATTTTTAATTCCATATTACTCTTTTTGTGAATTACTTATAAATAACATAAATCCTACATTAAGCAAGGGTAAAGCTCCTAAAACTCCTAGCCAGGCTAAAAATGAAACTGTTAATCCGCCAATAGTTCCTCCAATTGAATTTATTATTGCTAAAGTAACTAGTAAAAGTAAAGGTGAAGCAATCATTATTGCAATATAAACTTCTGAATATGTAGCAAACATATCTACTTGTTTTTTTCTTTCTAATTTATACATGTTTAATGCATCTTGTGCTTTCTCTTTCAAATATCCTTTTAAGTCTCCTCCAGTTTCTATTGTTGAAATCATACCATTTAGAAGTTCTTTGAATTCTGGGTTTGGAGTAGTCTTTGCAACATTTCTTAAAGCATTTGTTAAATTATATCCAAATAAATTAACATAATTTAAAATTTTCTTAATTTCTTTTCTAAGTTCTGGATATTCATCAGAATCTGCAATAAGTTGAAATATACTTACTGGCTGTGCTCCACTTCCAGCAACAGCACTCATATGTATTAAAGCAAAAGGCAATTCTGATTTAATTTTTCTATTTTTTTGACCTATTAAACTTCCAGGATAGAAATAAAATCCTACAAATGTAGCAACCATACCTAAAAAAGAGATTAATAATATTAAAAAAATATTAAGTTTAAATGCAAAATTTAAAGCTAAAAAGAAAATAAATATTGCAGGAAAAGATAGTAATGTAAAAAATAACATTATACTTATATAACTTCTAGAAAGAACTTCCATCTCAACCATGTTAAAATGTTTAAACATTAAAGAAAAAAATTTAGGATGGTCTTTTACTAACTTATCTGCATATTTTTTCATAAATCTATTTGCTGTCTGAGCTAACTCACTTGGTTTATGTATTGTGTAATCTTGCTTTTTCAAAGATAAATCTACTTTAGATTTTTTCTTTTGTTTTCTAATAAAATTTTTAAGTTCTTCATTACTAAGACCAATATCTTTCAAATTTTTCTTCTTCTCTTCTTTTGTTAAATTTTTAAATTTAATAGAATTAAAATCTGGAACATTATTATTTTGAGGTATATTTACAGGACTTACTCTTTCTTTAGGCATAATTATTTGAGGTTTTGGTAGAACTAACGGCTTAATCTGATCAGGTTTATTTTTAGTATTTGTTGTTTTATTTGGCATTTTAAATTATCCCAAATCTTTTCAACACAGATTCTGGAGCTTTATAATATTCATGAACAATACTTTGTACTTCTTTAAAACCAATTATTCCTTTCTTAAACATTTCTCGAATTAATCTTGATCTAATTTTAAATTCATTTAAAACTTGTTCGTTTGTAAATCCATAATGTGTAGCAATATTTTCAAAAACTTTGCTTTTTTGATTAAATGAAAAAGTATCTGTTCTTGGATCCCATTTAAAAACAGTATTAATAATAGCACTACCATTTTCTTTTACTTCTATTATTTCATCAATACTTGAAACTTTTCTAACTTCTTTTCCTTTAATTTTTGTTTGACTCATTACAACAACTGCAGCTAACGTTTCAATTAAAGAAGGAGATAAATCAATTGGTGAGGTTTCTAGTCTTTTAACTAAGGTATTTACACTTTCAGCATGCATTGTAGCCATTCCAGGATGTCCAGAAGCAAAAGCTTGGAATAAAACAAAAGCCTCTTTTCCTCTTACTTCTCCTACAATAATATAATCAGGTCTTTGTCTAAAACTTGCTCTTAATAAATCAAACAAACTTACTTCTCCATATTTTTGTCCAACTAAATTTGTTAATCCTACTCCAGATCTAGCAACTGAAGGTAACCAGTTTTCATGTTGTAATTGTAATTCTCTTGTATCTTCAATAGAAACAACTCTAGCTTGTGGTGGAATAAAAAAAGCAATTCCATTAATAAAAGAAGTTTTACCTGAACCAGTTCCACCAATAATCATCATACTATTTTCATATTCAACTGCCATCCATAACCAAGCAAAAACTTCAGGACTTGCAGTTCCTTTTATTACAAGTTGTAATGGACTCCATGGTTCTTTTGTGAATTTACGAATAGTAAAAGTAGGTCCCTTAGAACTTACATCTATTGAATAAGTAGCATTAACTCTTGATCCATCAGGTAAACTACCATCTAATAATGGCTCAGCATAACTAACATATCTACCGCATTTTTGTGCTAATTTTTCTACAAAAGAAGCAAGACTATGAATATCTGTATAAATTAAATTTGTTCTTATGTTTCTATACTTTCTGTGGACAATATAAATTGGACTATTAACTCCATTACATTCTACATCTTCTATAAAATAATCATTCATTAAAGGTTCTAATTCATTTAATCCAACAAAATCTCTGTAAATATAATACATTATTTTCAAATAGGAATCTAGATTAAGATTAATAGAAAGTTCTGTAAGTAAAACTTTAATATTTTTTTCAAGATAAATTATAACTGTTTCTCTATCTTTAACACTAATAAAACTTAAATTAATTAATTCTTTAATTCCCTCTTCTAAAATATCTAATGTATTTTTTTCTTCATTACTTAATTTTGGTTCTTCTATAAAATAAACTAACTCATTTTCTTTTTCATCCCATTTAATCCTAGCAAAAGTATAAGGTGGAATCAAAGGATATCTTATATCTATTTGCTTCATATCTTTAATATCTGGAAGTTTGGGAATTGTTGTTTGTTCAATTCTAAACAAAGGTTTGTCTCCCTGAACAATATTTGTAGGTTTAGGGATAGGAGAAGGTATCGGAGCAGTACTAGTTTCTTGTTTTTTTCCAAATAAAAATAGATTATTTAGTTGTAGAATATTATTAAATAGCATCATCTCTCCTCTTTTTATATAATTAAGAATATTTACTATTTAAAACTTTATATTAAAAGAAATTAAGCTGTAGACGGTTCAGAAATACTTACACCAACTAATTGTCTGCCGCCAACACTCACTAAGCCTGTATTTCTAACAACTAAATCATTTAAACCTGTTAAACTTGTTCTTCCAGAAACTGTAGTAATGTCTGCTAGGCCGTCATAAGATGAACTTACTTCTATAGTATATGTACTTCCAGTTTGTGTTGTTCTTATTCTTAATTTACCTTCTGTAACATCAACACCAGGTTCACTAATTACTGCTTTAGAACCTTCATACAACCAAGTAATCCTATTATTTGTATCATCAATATTAAAATTACCTTTCTTAACATTTAAAGTTACAACTCTCTGAGATCCAGAACCATCTTTGATAACTTGTCTGATATTATTATCTAAAGTATGCATAACTTCTTTTGTTTGTATTACTACATTTTTATCTCTTAATTTATTTATTACAGGTAAACCTGCTGCCAATAAAATTGCAATTATAACAATACCTAAACCAAAATAAAGAACTGCACTAACCCACACATCACCTTTCTTTGAATTAACCATAATAAAAAAAAGAAAAAGGAATATATATTCCTTTTGTTATTTATCCAGCTATTCTAACTTCAATTGGATCTTCACAATACTTTTCCTTTCCATCAAATGTAAATGCAGGATAAACCTGTACACTTGTAGGTGCAAAAGTTGTTGCAATTCCATAGTTCTTTGGTGCTGGGAATTGTAAATTTTCTACATCAGGTGTATTAACCCAGTTATTACCATCAAACACAGAATAAGTATTTGGAGTTCCAACAGGTCCTAAAGTAGCTACATTAGCACTTGCACCATTTAATCCATTTACTACAAATCTGAAATTTGTAATAATATTATCTTGATTACTATTCTTCATTCTTAAAACAACAGCATTAGGTGCTGATGGATGCACTGGTTGAGCAACTGCTTGTGCTTCCAATCTTAAACCAGTTGTACAAACTAAAGTAAATTTAGATGACTCCTCTGTTTGTTCTACTGTCGTATTAAATAATCTTGTTCCCCATGTAATTACTAAAGCTGCTAATACAATTGTAAATCCAATTATTAGAACTGTAGCAATTAAAGGACTAATACCTTTTTTATTGTTATTTATCATATCTTATTCCTCCTTATTTTATGAACATGAAACTCTTTGTAATTTATCAATACATAGCGCTAATTTTTTCTTACTTCCTGCATCTTTAACAACACCAGGAATAACTTCTACTGCTTCTGGGGAACCTCTACCTTCTATATTCATATAAGGTATTGATCCTTGTTCTCCAGCATCTATTGATAATGTTTCTGAAGGCAATCCAAATCCTTCAGTACCATAATAAGCAACAACCATTAAACCATCTAATCTTTCTCTACCAACATTATTAACTGTAACTTCAAATTGATCTGCGCTATTAACACAAGAAGCAGTAACTTCTAAAGAAATTAATTCATTTGCTTCACAATCTACTTTTTCAACATTACCAACAATAATCCCACTAAATAATAAATAAACTACAACACCAATAACAAGAGTAGCACCAATAAGAAGAACTGTAGCTATTAAAGGACTAACTCCTTTATTATTGAACAACCTCTTTCTCATATTCATTTTAACACTTAACTCATTTAAAAGATTATCGATTTAAAATAAAATTAATTTATTCCGCCACCAATAGGATTTCCATTTCTTAATTCATCTTCAGGATCAGTATTAATTCCAATATTACCAAGTGGAATTCCGCAATCAAATCCAGTATTTCTTGTTCTTAAATCATTACATAATTGAATATAATCAATAATTAGTTCTTGTTTTGGACATCTAACAAATTGATCTTTTTCATTATCTTTAATTATTGGAACAAGTGTTATTTTTCCAAGTGCAGTACTATCTAATTGTACATAATAATTTGTTAATCTATTGCTTCCAGCAGAAGGACTTAATCCAACATTTACAGCACCTATTGGTAATGTTCTAGAACCGATACCTGGAGCATTAACAATTACTTGATGAATTGTAAAAGATCCTTTGTTAATAATTGTAAAAGGCCCCAGCAATTCTACTCCTGTTGGAATATTTCCATTTAGTCCAGGTCCAGTTTGTCCAGCTCTACGAATTCTAAAATTTGTAATTGGATTTACATCTACAGAATAACCTAAATTAACAGACTCACAAAAAATAGTTTCTTCAGCAATAAGATTAGGATCAAATTCATTAGTTTTCTTAATTACATAATTAGCAACTATACCTGCAAGTGCAACAGAAAAAGCAACTAACAAAACTGCAGCTAGTAAAGGACTAACACCTCTCTTATTTTTTCTCATAACAATTTTAGAATTAACTTATCATTTAAACTTTTCTAATGATTTACAAATGTTTATAATAAGAATAATAAGTAGAATATTAATGAATGAAGCATTTCGTTTTACAAAAGCTAAGATTTCTATCTTAATTTTATGGACTTTATTTTATTTTGTAGTTATTCGTCCATTTTATTTTGCATGTGAAGTTAGGTCTCCAATTTTAAAAGAATTGGGCTGTGCAATTACTCGTTCTTATTTTGAGTGGATATTAACTTTAGTAGTCTTATACTTAGTAATAGTTCTAATAAGTTTTATTTATAATAAATTTAAGAAAAATTAATTCGCATCTCTAAGAATATCTTCTGCACTAGGTTCAGGTGCAACACTTCCTGTTCCACCACAATTACCACATCTTTTTGGTATTTCCATACTTTCTGTTTTAGGTTTGTACTTAAAACCGCATCTTCTGCAAAAAAATCTAACCATACTATAAAGATCTTTAGCTAATTTATAAATATTATGATGATATAATCTATTCTTGATATTAAATACAAAAATATTTAAACAACAATCAAGAGAATTAAGCAATGTCAAAAAAGATTGTGTCAAAAGATACTCCATTAGCTGAAATTACTTTAAGAAAATATGAAAAACCTCATGAAGGAATGTCTAAAAGAGATTCAATAAAAAAATTATGTTTATCCATTGGTTTATTGCAGCCTGGAGATTCTAGAGATATAGTTGTTGATATTTTTCATGTTATGCTTGAAACACCAACTGAATTAAATTCTGAAGAAATACAAACAAGAGTAATTTCGTATAGAAAACAGCAAAACTTAGCCTTGCATGGAATTGCTCAGTCAAATATTAGAAGACAATTAAGAAGACTAAGAGAAATATTTTTAATAGAAAAAATAAATAATACTTATAGAATTTCAGAAAATGAAAAAATACATAATATATTTGAAGAAAAAATAAAGAAGTTCTATGTTCCAACAATAATGGCAAGAGTTGAAGAATATTTTAAACATATTAAACATTAAGAGGAATTTGTGTTACACTCAAAAAAAGCAAAATTAGTTGTAAGACAAGGTTATAAAAAAATAGCTGGACTTTACCACCAAAGAAGATTAGACAGTACTGGAACAACTAAATTACTAAATTTTTTAACAAAAAAACTTCCTAAAAAAGACAAAGTTCTGGATGTTGGATGTGGTGGAGGATATCCTGTTGCGAAATTCTTTTCAGATAAGGGCTATAAAGTTACAGGTATAGATATTTCTAAAGAAATGATTGGTATTGCTAAGAAAACAGTACCAAATGGAAAATTTTATGTAAAAGAAATGACTAAATTAAATTTCCCTAAAGAGTCTTTTGATATAATTACTAGTTTTTTTGCAATTATTCATGTTCCAAGAAAAGAACATAAGAAAATTCTAAAACAATTTTACAAACTTCTCAAACCAAATGGAATGATTCTAATTTCAATGGGAATTCAAGATTGTAAAGAATTTACAAAAATTTGGCATGATGACGTTAATATGTATTGGTCAACTTTTGATAAAAAAACAAATCATAAAATAATTAAGGAAATTGGATTTAAAATTATTTGGGATAAAGATTCTGATCCACCAGAAAACACACACAATTACATCCTTGCTCAAAAATAGCATTAAGCACTTAATTGTTTATCAATTACAGTTTTAAATCTATTAAATGGTTGATTTCCATTTAAAGTTTCATTTCCAATTATAAAATAAGGAGTTCCACTTACACCATCAGAATTTCCTTTCTTAAGATCATTTTTAACTCTAGAGTTCATAGCACCACTTTCTAAACAAGCATTAAATTTCTCTGTATCTAAACCAATTTTTTCAGCATAATTTCTTAAATTTTTTTGTGCAATTGCATGTTGGTTTGTAAATACTTCATCATGCATTTCCCAGAATTTTCCTTGATCGCCTGCACATTCAACAGCTTCTGCAGCTTTCATTGCAAATTCATGGAATGGTAAAGGATAGTTTCTAAAAATAATTTTAGCTTTTCCAGTTTTTACATATTCATCTTCAATCTGAGGTAAAGTATCTCTAACAAAAGCACCGCAATAAGGACATTGGTAATCACTATATTCTATAATTGTAATAGAAGCATTTCCATTTCCTTTAATATTTTCTCCATCAGAAGTTAAAGGCGTATATTGAGCACCTGGTCTAGAAACTGCCCAAATTATTAATATTAAAATCAGTAAAGCAATAGCCCAGTAAATATATTTTCTCTTAATCTTAAAAGGTTTTTTAACTATAGCTTCAGAATTATTAATTGCAGTATTGTTAGAATGTTTATCTCTAGTATGTTGTTCTAGTTGCTCGTTAGTATCAAATTCTCTTTCGCAATAATTGCACTTCTTCTTCATTTCAATAAGTTGAACTATTTACTATTTTAAGTTTATGGATTTTACCCCTTAGCAAATTTTAAATAGAAATAATAATATAAAGAAAGTATAATTTTTAAGTTATTTAAAAAATTTAAAGAGATAGATTGTAAATGGTGAAAAAAAATAATAAAAAATTTAATTGGATTTTTATTTTTCTCTTTATCACAACTATAACATTGGCTTTTGCTTTTCTAATATTTTCTGAAGCTAAAATTACAGGCAACGCCCCATTTCCTTTATTAAAAGAACGGGCTTTTAGAGATTATCTTACTAGATCTTATTATTTAAGTGATGGAGAACCTTGTCAATCAGATAAAGAATGTATATCAAGATATTGTAATTATTATTACAGGTATAACGGTCAAGTCTGCTTACCTACCAATGTTGCCACTGGAGGAACTTGCATCGATGCAACTCAATGTCAATCTCAATTCTGTTTTCAAGAACAATGTTTACCTCAAAATCTTCAAACAGGTGATAATTGTGTAACAGATTTACAATGCTCATCAGGGCTTTGTCGTAATAATCAATGTTTTCAAAGATTTAGTTCACTGGAAGGAACTTCTTGTCAAGAAAATGAAGAATGTGCTTCAAGATATTGCCATCAACGAGATACAAGAGGATTTGATAAAAAATGCGCAAGACCAAATCTTTCTCCAAAAGGATACCCCTGCAATCCTACTGGATTCTCTAGGATTGCTATCTGCTTGAGTAGTATATCTTGCAATCACATAACTTCCCAATGCTATCTTCCTCGAAGTATTTCTTTAGGAAAAGCTTGTACTTTGAATAATGAATGTTCAAGCCAAAGATGTTATCAAAATAGATGTATTAATCCTTTAGGAAATGGAAATGCTTGTGCTAATGATCAGCAATGCTCTTCAGTATTATGTGTAAATAATTTATGTGAAGTAAGAAACACCATAATGAGAGGACAATCTTGCCAAAGAAACGAACAGTGTAATTTTATTGGAGGAGATTTTTGCTGGAATAATGTTTGTAGTGAAGGAAATTATCTCAATGTAGGTCAAGCATGCCAACATAGACTTCAATGCACTTCTGGAGTTTGTGAAAACGGAATTTGCGGCAATCAACAAGTAGTAAGTGTAGGCCAATCTTGTTCCCATGACTATAGATGTAGTTCTTTAGCATGTTTAAACGGAGTTTGTATTGATCCTCAAAGACCAGGAAGCAGCTGTATTAGTAATTCTCACTGTACATCAAATATTTGTACAAACGGAATATGCACACCAGACAATTCTTATGAAATTCTTGATGGATGCACCCAAAATACTCAATGTTATTCAGGACTTTGCTTAAACAACAGATGCGCAGGAACCTATTTATTTAGTGGAGAAACATGTACTGTAAATCAACAATGTCAATCTAATAGGTGTACAAATAGGTTGTGTAGATAACTTTATAAATAAAATAAGTTTCCAAAATTATTCCGATATACTACGTTCATCGTAGGAGGATTAAATGGACAAAAATCAAGTAGCAAATGCAATTAAACAATTAAGAGAAAAATCACCTAAGAAAAAGTTTTCTCAATCAGTAGATTTTCTAGTTAACTTACAAAATCTAGATTTAAAAAAACCAGAACATAAAGTAGATTTATTTATTCAAATGCCTCACACAAGAGGTAAGAAAATGAAATTATGTGCTTTCGTAGATCCACAGCTAGCTGCTGTAGCTAAAAAAGCGATGGATAAAGTAATTCTTTTAGAAGAATTTGATAAATATAAAGACAATAAATCAGAACAAAAAAGATTAGCACAAGATTATGATTTCTTTATATCTCAATTAGAGTTAATGGGAAAAATGGCTGGAACTTTTGGTAAAATACTAGGTTCTAGAGGTAAAATGCCAAGTCCAAAAGCAGGAGCAGTAGTTCCAGGTTCAATTCAAACATTAGAGCCTTTAGTTGCAAAATTACAAAAAACAATTAGACTACAAACAAAAAATGAATTATCTGTAAAAGCTTCAATAGGAACAGAAGCAATGAAAGATGAAGAATTAATTGAAAACATTCTTGCAGTTTACAATACTTTGGTTGCAAAATTACCGCAAGAAAAAAATAATGTAAAATATGCAGCAATTAAATTGACAATGGGCCCTATAATAAAAATAGGAGAACCGCAAAAAGAAGCCAATGTAAATAATAAAAAGGTTAAAAAATGAATTACAAACCAAAAGCAGCAGATTACAAAAAAGGAGAAGTAGACAGATTAGTTTCTACTATTCAAAAATACAAAGTAATAGCTATAGCAGATATGACAAACATGCCTGCATTACAATTACAAAAAATGAGATCAACTTTAAGAAATTCAGTTCTAATTACTATGTCTAAAGGCAGACTAATAAAATTATCAATAGATAAATTACAAAGTAAAATACAAGGTATAGAAGAATTAAAAAATTACATAAGAGGAATGCCTGCTTTATTATTAACTAACGATAGTCCTTTCAAATTAGCTAATGTTTTAAGAAAATCAAAAAGTTCAGCTCCAGCAAAAGGCGGACAAACAGCTCCTAATGATATTGTTGTTCCAGCTGGACCAACTGCTTTTCCACCAGGTCCAATTATGGGTGAAATTGGTGCAATAGGAATTAAATGTTCAGTTGTAGATGGAAAAATTGCAATTAAAGAAGATAAAGTTGTAGTAAAAGAAGGTCAAATAATATTACCGGAAGTTGCAAAATTATTAACAAGATTAGGAATTGAACCTATGGAAATAGGTATTAATTTACTTGCAGCATATGAAAAAGGAATAATATACAATAAACAAGTATTAACAATTGATGAAAAAGAATACTTAAGCAATATAAAATTAGCTTATCAAAGTACTTTCAATTTAGCATTTAATATTGCTTTCCCAACAAAAGAAAATATTAAATTGTTAGTAAAGAAAGCTTACTTAGATAGTAGTGGATTAGCAGACTCTAAGAAAATAATGACAAGTGGTAATGTAAAAAAAATACTTGGCCAAGCAAATTTAGAAGCAGAGTCTTTGAAGAGCAAACTTAATTTAGATGCTCAATCTACAGAATAAAAAAGGGGATAAATAATAATCATATAGGAGGAAACTGAAAAATGGAATACGTTTATAGCGCAATGTTATTACATAGTGCAAAAAAGCCTGTAACTGAAGATAGTGTTAAAAAAGTATTACAAGCAGCTGGAGTTTCACCAGACGAAGGTAGAATTAAAGCTCTTGTAGCAGCTTTAGATGGTGTGGATATAGATGCAGCAATCAAAGAAGCAGCTATCCCAATGGCAGCTCCAGTAGCTGTAGCAAGTAGTAATGCTCCTGCACATGCACCAGCAGCAAAGAAAGAAGAAAAGAAATCTGAAGAACAGGCTGCAGCAGGTTTAGCTGGATTATTCGGCTAAATCTTTTTTATTTATTTTTTTATTTTATATTTATATTTGGTTATGGAGGATTCAAATGGGTCAAGAAATTAGAAACGTTGCAGACATTGTTGGTAAAGAAATAGAAAGAAATGGATTATGGAGAGAATCTTTTTTAATTATAGAACATAATCAAAAAACAGCTGTAGCTTATGTTGATAGAGTTACTGCAAAAATACAAGGTAAAACTGATTTTGTTGCTACACTTTATAGAGATAGAACAATTATTTTCGAAGAAACTAGTAAAAATAATGTTGATTATGTAAATTCATTAAGAAGAGAAGGTTATCAATTAAGATCAAGAAGAGAATTATAAAAATTGGAGGAAAAATAATGGAAATTTTAGGAAGATATTCAGACAAATATGGAAGTGTTTTTTATTTATTATTTAGATTAATAATAGGAGCACTATTTTTTATGCATGGTGGGATGAAATTATTTGGTTGGTTTTTACCAACAGCAGGTAACTTTCCTGGATTCGTAATTTTTATAGGCGTTCTAGAATTACTAATTGGATTAGCAGTATTTTTTGGAGTATTAACAAGATTAGCTGCTCTAGGTGGAGTAATAATAATGTTAGGTGCTTACTTTACAGCTCATTTAGGTAATCCTTTAACAAGTGGTGGAGAACCAGCAGTATTGTTTTTATGCACATTCTTGATCTTAATGATCTATGGTGCAAGAAAATTAAGTTTGGAAAAAGCTCTTTTCAAGAAAGAATTTTTCTAAATTATTTTTTTATTTTTTTCTTTAATTAGAAAGACTTTTAGATCTTTTCTTTTTTATTATTTTATGGATATAGATAAAACTATTAAGAAAAATGTAGAAATATTAGAAGGAAAAGTAAAAGGTATAAGAAGTGCAATTCCATTTACAACAGATCAAGACACTCATTACGTTTCTCTTCCTTTTGCCACAGAGACTACATTTAGAGATGATTTAGATGGAGATAAAATAAAAACTCCAATTTGGACAATTTATCATTCATACACAGGAGATATAGTTATACCTGAATATGGACAACCGCAAAACACATATACAAAAGTTTTAATTTTTCAAACTGATTCTCCAGAATCTCCACTAGACCCTTTTGATAGTAATGTTGGTAATGTTGCAGCATTTGTAACAGCAACTAAAAGACTTTCTATCGATGGCAGCACTCTTGTTATTCCTGGATGTGGAAGGGGAGTTGAAGATATACTAAGTAAAAATCTGCCAATAATACCATATCGTTTAGTTTCTTTAACAAAAGAACAATGGGAATCAAATCCGTTTGGTAGAAGAATACAAGCCCTAAATGGCAGACCTGATAAATTTAGTAATTATCCAGGTGATGGAATATTTCTAGCTTCTGTTGAAGAATATAATGAAAGATGTAGAAAAGAATTAGCTGAACCTGCTGTTGAAAATAGAAAGAAAATTGAAACTAAAAGTTCTGAACAAGGAATATTTGCTGCAGTTAGAAGATATTTCAAACATTAATTTAATTATACCTTGCCAAAAAACTTAAAAACGCGACATTTTACTAGATTCTATGGTTTTAGACATACAAACTTATAAAACTAAACAAAAAGGAGTAACAGATTTAAGATCTAAGCTTAATGAGTTAACTGATAAGAAAGAATTCTGGTTTAAGAAAAAAGAAGATCTGAAAAAAGAAATTAATGATTTAATAAATAAGATTAAAGAAATTAAAGCTGCAAAAGACAAAAACAATGTAGAATTACAGCAATTAAAAGAACAAAGAGATAAACATAATAATGAAGTTCATAGATTAATAAAAAGCATAAGAATTCTAAATAATGAAAAAGAAAAAGCTTACAAAAAATACAATGTTAAAGTAGATCCTAAAAGATTGCAGGAAAAAATAAACGATCTAGAAGGAAAAGTAGAAATTGAAGCTAACTTTGAAAAAGAAAAAAAGTTAATGGAAGAAATTAAGAAATTAAAAAAAGCATATGAAGAATCATCTGAAGTTGCTACAATTTCAGAAAAAGCAGAAGGATTAGAAAAAGAAATTAGAGAATCAAAAAAACGTGCAGATGAATTCCATAAAAGAATCAAAGAATTAACAAAAGATACTTCTTACGAAGTATTCATTGAACTATCTAAAAGAATTAATGAAAGGAAAAAAGAACAAGAACAAGCATTTCAAAATTTTATTGATCTTAAAAATGAATGCTCTAGTGTCTTTAGAGATTTAAAAAATACACAAGATGAACTAAATGTTTTAAGAATGGTATTTAGTAAAGATAAAGAAGCACAAAGAGAAGTAAAAAAAGAACAAGAAAAACAAATAATAGAAGAAAAAACAAAAAAAGCTGAAGAAAAATTAAAATCTAAAAAGAAATTAACAAACGAAGATTTAATAGCCTTACAAGGATTTAATGACGAAGTTTCTTATTAATTTTTAAGAAGTTCACATTCAGGATTATCTTTAATATATTCAATAGCTCTATCAAATGAAGATTGAGCTTCTCCTAGTCTTTCATCACCTAGTAAACAACCTTCTATTGCACTATTTGTTGTATAATTGCCTGTAGAACACAAATTATCTATTATTGCTGAATACATTTTATCAACTAACCCATCATTGTCAGAATCACAAATAATGCTTTCTTCATTTCCAGGAGAAATAAATCCAACAGGATAAAGTTTAACACATTTAGAACCTTCTGAAGTATTTTCAATTCTCACTCTGTTACAATATATTATTTCTTCTATTGCACTTGTATATGGACATGCAGCAAGCACATAACTAAAAACAATAGTTGCAAGACCAAATAATTTCTTTTGCATAAAAAAGGTTTAAAGTTATCTTTTAAAAGCCTTTTTATACAAAGTTTTCAAATCATCATAAACTGGAATACTATCTATTTTATAATATTTAACTAAGATTATCCAAACTAAAGCTACATAAATTCCAGAAATAAATTTCCAAAATATTAAATGAACAACATTAAACCAATAAAATCCAAACTCAACTGCTAAAAATATAACTAAAGCTATTCTAAATATATTCATTAAAAATATAAGTAAAAATCCAATACCTAATATCTTAAGTCTAATATTTAATTTAATATCTTTAGTAGTAAGAACTAAAGCATAAAAAAAGTAATAAGCATAAGTAGCAATACAAGCTTCTATTAATTCAAATCTAAAATTATTAATAACTAAAATATTTCCTTCTAACAAAGGTTTATATAAATATAATAAAAAAAAGCTTCCATAAATTGTTAAAGGAGTCAATATAAAAGAGAATATTTGAATAGGCAATAGTAAAAGCAACCATCTAATAATAAATGAAGTATAATAATTCATAATCTTATTAAATTTCTTCAATATAAAATAATTATGTTTTTATAGTGTAAAAACTAAACAATTAAAATGAAAAAATCAATTATTATAGTCTCTTTAGCATTATTGTTAGTAATTTCTATATTTTTTGATGTTCAAATAGCTCAATCAGTTTCCAAGCTCCATACTCCCTTATTAATAGATTTCATGAGACTAATCTCTTTCATAGCAGATCCAATTTCAATTTCAATAATTTGTATCTTACTATTTGCAATTCCTAAAAAGAAAAGAGAATATCTTCCAATAATGGCATTAACCTTGTTATTATCAACAATAATAACTTATGGTCTAAAATTCCTAGTACTAAGACCAAGACCAAACTTCTTAGACATTCTTCATCTAGACTCTTACTCGTTTCCAAGTGGTCATGCTTTGTTCGTATTTGTACCATTAGTTCTAATTTCCAAAAATTACCCCAAATTAAAGTGGATTTGGCTAGGTTTAGCAGTATTAACTATCCTCTCTAGAGTATACTTAGGTGTACACTTCCCATCAGATGTTATAGGTGGAGCACTACTAGGTTATTTACTTGGAATTGGGGTTTTGTATGCTTATAAGGGCGAAATAGCCTAATCTAAGGTATTACTACCAAAAGCTTTAAATAACAGTTGTGACTGTCCAATAATAACACTTTTAGGGGGAAAAACAATGAAAAGAAGCTTATTATTTATTGCGTTATTATCAATAGTATTTATTATAGGATCTTTAGCTGTAAGTGCAGCTCCAGTAATAATTGGTCCAACTTCTGTAACAGTTGAATCAGGTGAAGAAAATAATATTCTAAATTTAATATTACAAAACAATGAAACTACTCCTTTAAACAACATAGTTGTAACATTAGTAGGTTTTGATTTTGAAGATGATGATGGGGATAGAGTAAATCCCTTCGTAACACTTAATGCAAATTCTTTAGGTTCACAAGCATCAACTAATTTAACATTAAGATTTGATGTAGAAAATGGTTTTGATGCACAAAGATTAGAAGGTACGCTAAGAGTTCAAGCTACTGGTTTTGATGTAAACAATTCATTAAGATTAGATGTACAACCTTTAGCTTGTCAACCAAATGCAAGAACTAGAGATCTTAGACTTGATGAAATAGATCAACCAGATGACGGAGATGATTTCGAACCTGGTGATGAAATAAATGTTCAATTTGATATTAACAATGATGGTAGCGATGATATCGATGTTAGAATTGAAGCAATCTTATACAATCCAGATAATGGAAGAGTAGAAGATTCATTTAAAGATACTGAAAACATAAATGAAAATGATGAACAAACAGTTGAATTCAAATTAGAAATAGATACTGATATTGATGAAGATCTTGAACTTTACATAAAAGTATTTGATGATGATGACGATCTTCAATGTGATTCACAAAAAGTTGATATAAATATAGACAAGCCAGATCATAAAATTACAGTAGAAGATTATTCATTATCACCAACAACTGTAATGTGTGGTGAAAGAGTATCAGGTAGCGCTTTACTTACAAATGTTGGTAGAGAAGACGAATTTGTTACTTTTGAAGTAGAAGCTACAAGTTTAAATTTAAGAACAACTTCAGAAAGATTTGAATTAGAAAATGGAAATAATGATGACAGTGAAAGACAAGTATCTGTTGCATTTAATATTCCATATGATGCAAGAGCTGGAAATCATAATGTATTATTAAAAGCAAAATACGAAGGTAGAGAAACATCAATTCCTGTTCAATTAACTGTAACAGAATGTAGATCACAAGCTGGTAGCACAGGAAATACAAGTACAGGAACTACTACTCAACCTATACAAGGTAATGCTAATACACAACCACCAGTAACTGGTGCTGCAACATACACACAAAAAGATGTATTTGATATATTTAACTCATCTGATGGAATACCAACAGGATTTTGGATTGCTTTAGATGTAATAATTGCAGTATTAGTACTAGGGCTTATAATCTGGTTATTCAGCAGAAGAAGAAATTAAGCTGATTAAACCTTTCTTTTTTATTTTTAAATTTTATTCTATTTTATAATATTTTTTAGCAGATTCAATATTTCTAAGAAAGTCATATTTAGCTAGAAGATCAGTAAAACTTCTTATTCCTTCTTTATCTAATCTTTTAACATCAAATAAAACAGTATCAAATTTATTTGCCAAATCTAAATTTCTTTGAATTAATCCAGGATTATTATTTGTAGCGTCAACTAAGCCATCATCTGAAGAGTTAGCAACATAAACCATTGTTTCTTTTCCCATTAATTGATTTATAGCTAAAAGATTATGTCCATCAATTGCAATATAATCCTTACCATATCTTCTAACAAAAGGTGAAGGAGGTAGTTTACTTTCCATATTATTAAAATAACAACGCAAAATATGGCCAACTGTATCTTCTTTTAGAAAATCTTGCGAAGGAATAATTCTCCTAGATGGTAAAACAAGAAATTGACCCATAAAAGAAAGCACTAGTTAATGAATAAAAACCTTTTTATTTTCTTAAATTGTTCTTATTTTATGGGTTTTAATGAACAAGTCTGGGAATTATGTAAAAGTATACCTAAAGGTAAAATTTCAACATATAAAGAGGTTGCAATAGCATTAAACACTAAAGCTTACAGAGCTGTAGGAAATGCTTTAAACAAAAATCCATATGCACCTATTGTTCCTTGTCATCGAGTAGTTTCTTCTGTAGGACATTTGCATGGTTTTGCTTATGGCTTAAAAGCTAAAAAAGAAATCCTAGAAAAAGAAGGAATTAAAATAAAAAATAACAAAGTCTTAGACTTTGAAAAAGTTCTTTACAAATTCAAATAAGTATATACACTATAGAAAGTACTTACGCAATGTATAAGCTATTTTCAAATTAGACTTCTAATTATGAAAACCATGCTAATAATAATCGCAACCTTAATCTTAGGAACATTTCTAACTTACTTTACTTTTAGCAATTATATTAAAAATGATCAAATTGCTGAAGACAAAACAGAAAAAAGTCAGAAACACATTCAAAGTACAAATAAAAGGATCTCGACTAAAAATTCTCAAGAAATAAAAATTTCTGAAAAAGAACTAAAAAATTTAATTTCTAAAACACCTGCTTTTAATGATTTTCCAGAAAAAGGAAAAATAGGAGTACAATTTTTTGATGGAAATGGAAAAGAAATGAAAGATCAAATGTTTTTAATAACTAAAAATGAAGTTAAGAAAACAGATATTTCAAATGCAGATTTTATAATTTTAACTGGAAATTATTGGATTCCAGATATTAAGAAAAGTAATGATTTCTGTGAAGTTATGAAAGAAATAAAAGAAAAACAAGATTATAGAATTAAAAGAAATATTGGAGTTTTAGAAGCAGGAATGAAATACAAAAGTTTGATGAAATATCAAGATTGTTTTAATTAATTATTCAAGTTCTTTCTTTAAAATTTTATGAGCTTCATTTAATTTCTTAAATTTCTCAGTACTTCCATTTGGCATATCTGGATGAGCGTCCTTTGCCATAGTTTTATATTGTTTATCTATAATTAACATATCTTTTTCATTTTCATCTAAATTTAAATATTCTCTAGCTTCTTTTCTTTTTTCAACTAACTCAGAGTCTTCTTTAAAATCAAAAATAAACTCTTCCATAGTTTTACTTTTATCTAAAATATTACTTGCTTCAATTTCTATAAGTTTAGAAACAACTTGTAAATTATCAACATATCTTGCTTGTCTATCATAACTATAATAACATCTAGAACCGTTTAGATACCAAAAAACCTCAACACCTTTTTTTACTAAAGGAGAAGGTTCTTCTTTTAATTTAATAAAATCTTGATGAACACCTATCTTTCTTAAATGAAAAATTATTTTATTTCTAAAAAGATCTGCATACCTATTAGCTGAACCAGTAACAAATTTTACTTCAAATTCATTTCCTTTTAAGTTTATTTTTACCATTTTATACTATAAAATTTTGTAATTACCCACTTTATAAGTCTTACTATTTTAATCTCTAATTGGTAGTAACAGAATTAATAAAACACAATACCATTTAGTTTTAGAACAAAAAGAATAGCAGCAACTAATAAAAGTACAAACATCCAAAAAGTTACTTTCTTCTCATTTAATTTTATAGATAATTTACTAAAGAATTCTGCAGTAAATGAATAGTTATAATTTTTAGGATCAAAAAATGAATATCCTCTAAAATATTGCATAAGTGTACTTAAAAAACAAATAGCGTATATTCTGTCTCTAAGTTTAAAAGTCCAAATAGCTCCCCAAATAAAATACAATAAAAATATTACTAATATATAAAAAAAATGAAATTCAATTACACCAGGCCATATTGAAGATGGAATTAAAAACATACCATAAATACCTAAAACTATTATTGTGTGTATAAAAAATAATATATTTACTAAAGTCTTTTTTGTTTTCATATGAATATTAAGCGTGGGGGGGGATTTGAACCCACAATCTGTTGCTATCTTCTAGATCATAGCCAAGCGGCTCATCATAGCACTGCAGGTTCAGCTTCCTTTAAAGGGAATCAACTGCCTTACCGTTTGGCCACCCACGCTTAAAGAAAAAGACCAAAATTAAGTTTATATAATTTACTCCTAGAAAAATTCCTTAAAAATTTAACACAAATTCAATTTGAATAAAATTTTATAAAAAATTAACAAACTATATTAACTAATTACAACAAGTTTATAAACAATCGAAAAAAAAATAATAAAAAGATGTTACAAATAAAAAGAAAAGAGGAAATTTATAATTTCTTATTAGAAGTTGCACAAGAATTAGCTAAAAGAAAGTTAGGTTCATTAATAGTAATTGCTCCAAAAGAAAAATTTAACAGAATTTACGAACCATTATATCCTCAGTTAGTTGGTAAAAATCAAATTTTTGAAAAAGGTTTTAGAGAGTTAATGTTAAAATTAGCTGAATTAGATGGAGCATTTTTAGTTGGCGATGATGGAACTTTAATATGCTTTGGAGCAAGAATAAAAAAATCAAAAGTTCTTCCAGGTTATGGTACAAAACATGCAGCAGCAGTTGGAATAACAAAACATATTGATCATTCAACTGCTATTCTTGTAAGTGAAGAAACACATTGGGTTAAGATATTTAGAGAAGGAAAAATAATACTAGAACTAGATTCAAGCAAAAAAGCACCAAGAATAATGTCAAAAGTTGTAAGTTTTATTACAGATCATGATACAGCATTAATAGCTACAGCAGGTGTTTCAGCTGCTATAACTGGAGTTTTACCAGTAGTAATCGTATCTGGAACATATTTAGCAATAAAAACAGCTTCTGGAATAATCAAAAAAGGTTTAGAAAAGATTTAGTTATTAATAAGCTTTATAAGTTTTTACTTTAAATTCTTATTTATGTTAAAAAAAACAATAGTAAAATTAGAAAATGTATGGAAAACATATAAAATGGGTAAAGTAAAAATTAATGCTTTAAAAGATATTTCTATAAGTATTCACAAAGGTGAATTTCTTGCAATAGTTGGTAAATCAGGTTCTGGAAAATCAACAATTATGAATCTAATAGGTTGTTTAGATATTCCTTCAGAAGGAAAAATGTATCTAGATGAAAAAGATGTTGCTAAAATGACTGAATCAGAACTTGCTCAAATAAGGGGTAAAAAAATAGGTTTTGTTTTTCAACAGTTTAATCTAATTCCGACTTTAACTGCTCTAGAAAATGTAGCACTTCCAGGAGAATTCCAAAACGAAAATACAGATTTACTTCATAAAAGAGCTAAAGAAGTTTTATCTTTTGTTGACATGGGAGAAAGACTGGATCATAAACCAACACAATTAAGTGGTGGACAAATGCAAAGAGTAGCAATCGCAAGATCTTTAATAAATAATCCAGATATGGTATTAGCAGATGAACCTACAGGAGCTTTAGACTCTAAAACTGGAGAACAAGTTATGGCATTATTAGAAAGATTAAATAAAAGAGAAGGAAAAAGTATAGTAATAGTAACTCATGATCATTCATTAGCAAAACATGCTGATAGAGTAATAGAATTAAAAGATGGAGAAATACTAAAAGAATATTATAACAGGGGGAATAAAAAATGAAAAATAAAATTTTAATTATATCATTAGTAATGCTTCTAATGGTAAACTTAGTATTTGGAGCTTCTCAAGAGCTTAACTTTAGTAGAGAAAGTGAAGAAACTACAGTAGGAAGTTCTACTGCGCAAGCAAATTTAAGAATAGCAAGTATAAGACAAGATCCATTTCCTGCAAATCCAGGAGAATATGTTGATATTTATTTTAAAATTGAAAATAATGGTGGGGATATAAAAAGTCCGCAATTTGAATTAGTAATGCCTTATCCTCTTTCAGTTTATCCTGAAGAAAACAAAGTTAAAATTTTTCCAAGTATAGCTTCTAGAGAAAAAATAACTTTAAATTATAGAATAAAAATAGATGAAAATGCAGTTCCAGGAACTTATGAAGGTGAATTTAGGGCAAAAGTTAATGGTGAAGATGCTTACTATCCATACTATTTTAATATAAAAGTAGACGATGTAACAACAACTTTTGATGTTGCCTTACAAGAAATAACAAAGGAAGGAGCTTCAATAGCAATTTCAAACACAGGTAAAAACACAGCAAATTCAATAACTGTAAGATTAGATAATCAAGAAAGTTTTGATCTATTTGGTCCTTCAAGTTATATTATTGGTAATTTAAACAATGGCGATTACACAATATTAAATGTTCTAGTTGCTCCAAAAGAAGGAGAAAAAAATCCAAAATTAAAACTACAAATAGATTATACAGATATTATTGGAAATAGAAGAACAGTAGAAAAAGAAATTCCAGTTCAATTAAATGCACAAATAGAAAGAGGATTTAGTGAATTAGTTCAAGGTGTAATGAATAGTAATACAGGAGAACAACAAAGTAATAGTGCTTTCAAATATCTTACAGTATTTTTAATAATTGCACTTATTGTAATGTTCATTTACCATAAAAAGAAAATAAAAAAACATAGAAATAAAGAAGAATGAAACTACAAAAGTCATTAAAAATTGCTCTAAATATTATTGTACACAGCAAACTAAGAAGTTGGCTTACAATAATTGGAATAGTAATAGGAGTAGCTTCTATTATTTCTATAGTTTCTATTGGTAATGGTTTTGAAAAAGATATTCAAGCACAACTAGGTAATTTAGGTTCAGACTTAATTTACGTTATTCCTGGATTTGATAAAGCAGCTCAATGTCCAGGTCCAGGTTGTGATAGTCTAGGTTCTGGTTCAGGAGCTTCAATTTTATTTACAAATAAAGAAATACAAGCAATAAAATCAATTCCAGATGTTTCATATGTGCAGCCAACAGTGAGTGGAAGTAAAGAAACATATTATCTTGGAGAAACTGCTAAACTTAATGTTGAAGGCGTAGATCCAACTATTTGGAAATATATAATTTCTTTAGATGTAGAAAGTGGAAGATTAATTGGTCCTGGTGATACAAATTCTGTTGTAATAGGAAATTTAGTTGCTAAAGAAATGTTTGATGATAAAATTACTTTAAATAGACAATTAAGAATTGGAAATAAATCTTTCATTGTTGTAGGAATATTTGAAAAAGCAGGAGGTTTTGGTACTGAAGATAGAAGTATTTTTATGCCTCTAAAACAAGCACAAGACCTTTTAGGAAAAGAACTAAATCAATACGATTCTTTGACTGTAAAAGCTAGAAATCAAGATAGTGTAGATAAGGTTGAAGAAGCTATAGAAAAAAAATTAATGGTTGTAAGACATGTAGATAAAAATACAAAAGATTTCACAGTTCTTTCACTTAAATCTATACAAGAAAGTATTTCTGCAATTTTAGCAGGCTTTACTTTGTTTTTGGGAGTAATAGCAGCAGTTTCATTACTTGTAGGTGCAGTTGGAATAGCTAATACTATGTTTACCTCTGTTTTAGAAAGAACAAAAGAAATTGGAATTATGAAAGCATTAGGTGCAAAAAATCAAGATATTATGTTAATTTTCTTATTTAATTCTGGTTTAGTAGGTTTAGTTGGCGGTTTAATAGGAGCTTTATTTGGAATTTTAATTGCACTATCTATTCCTCAATTAGGAGTAAGCTTTTCAGATGGTGGAACTTTAACTACTTCTATATCTTTTGGATTTATCTTATTTACTTTAGTATTTTCTGTAGTTTTAGGAATGGCTTCAGGAATAATACCTGCTTATAGAGCATCAAAACTTAAACCTGTTCAAGCATTAAGATTTGAATAAAATTATTAAAGATAGGTTTTTATAGAACAAAAAATAAAACTACTAAATGAAGAACAATATTATTCTATTATATTTTATTCTAATTATTTCAATTATTCTTTCTTCCTGCACTACAACTTCAAATATAAATCTAGACAATTCTCAGATAGAAAAAAGTGTTGTTAAAGAAAAACCAATAGTTCCAGAAGGATGTTATTATAATAATTCTATCTGTAATGAAGAATACGAATGCAAAGATAATAAATGTATAAAAATAATTAAGAAAGAAGAAGCAAAAGATTGGTGCACAAGCAAAAGAACATTTAATATGTTTATTTTAATGGACGATAATTCTTATACAGTTACAGATCAAGAAATAAGAGATTACTTTATTTTTGCAAGTAAATTACTATATGAACGAACATGTACAAATTTTAATATTATTCACATCGGACATATTTCAATTCAAGACACCCAACAATTAGATCCTACAATTTTCAATTATCTTAGCCAACATCAAGATCTTGTTAAAAGTTCAAATGGATTAACTGTTTTTACAACTTCTTCAGAATGTGCAAGAACAAATGGTGGTTGTGCTTGGAGTATAGCTCCAAATGCAATTGGAATTACAGATTATTGCAATACTTATTCTAGTTATGATGGAAAAACAAATAATCTTTATGGAAATTTTGTTAATTGGAACCATATGTATGGAAGATGCGGATATGATGAACAAGGAAATCACATAAGCAATGTTTCTCTTCCTAATGGCGAATGCAGAAACCAACCAGGAACTCCCTGTGTAATGCATAATAATTATTATATGTGTCAAAACGTTTTAGATACTTACGCTGCTTCTGATCGAAGAATATTTGGTGCAGGAACAATTATTCATGAAATCATGCATCACTATGGGTGGAATGCTGATGGAAATGTTGATCATATCGTAGAATCCCCTGCTTGCTTAGCTGCATATAGACATACTTTAGATAAAGTTTCTTGTCATCCTAAAAGTGATCTTAATGATTGTTTTTTTAACATTTGTCAATACACTTATGAAAACTTTATGAATGCAGAAAATCTTTGTTCATAATTCTAGAACTTTTCATATTATATTAAGTCATAAAGAATAAAAATAATGGCGGGCCCGATGAGATTTGAACTCACGACCCTCTGCTAACTTCCAACGAAGCTAGAAGGCAGTTTAGCCAAGTTTAAACGCGTCTAAACTTGTATGCGCTATCCAGGCTGCGCTACGGGCCCATCCATCAAAAATAGTGTTAATTAAAGCTTTTAAAACCTTTCGGCCGGTAAATTTATATCCTAAATAAAATCAAAACAAATAATGGCTAATAGTAACTTTAAAATTAGAGTTCCATTACAAGGCTCATATTATATTGTTTTGTTATCATTTATTTTTATTTTATCCATTACATTTATTTCCCCCATATTTTCATTATTTTTAAAATCAATTTTAGGTTCTGATTCAGCGGTTGGATACTTTAATGCATTCAATGCTGTAGTTTTATTACTTTCAAATCTTTTAGTTGGTAAATTTTTACAATATAGATCAAAAATTAAATTATTAAAAATTTCAATTTTAATATTTGGTATTACTTTTTTATTTTATCCATTTATTAACAATTTCTATAGTTTATTAATTATAGAAATAATAAGGTATGTTTCAGAAATTTCAGTATTTATTTGCTTAGGTTTATTATTAAGAGATTTAACAACTAGTAAAAATTTGGGTAAAGTTGAAGGTTGGAGTTTCGCAGTTGCAAATATGGCCTGGTTAATTGGTCCATTACTTGGCGGTTTTATAGCTGCAAAATATAATCATAAAATAGTATTTCTTATTTCAGCAATAATTGTATTTTGTGCTTACTTATTGGCGTCAAGAAACCATTTACATTTTAAAGAACCAAAGAAAAAAGAAAGTTTTAGTATACTTAAAAATTTAAAATATTATTTCAAAAATAGAAACTTAAAAGTTTTATACTTGGCTTCAATGGGAATTGTATTCTGGTGGTCATTAATCTATACTTTTTTACCCTTATTTATGGCAGAAAATAATCTAAATGCAAGTGATATTGGTTTAGTTCTTGGTTTAATAGTTGTTCCATTAATTTTATTAGAAATACCAGCAGGTAAATTAGCAGACAAATTTGGTTATAAAAAACTTTTATTTTTAGGATTTATTATAATTTCATTATGTGGCCTAATTGCCTATTTCTCTACAAATATAAGATATACAATTGCATTTATAATTTTAGCAAGTATTGGAGCAGCATTCTTAGAACCATTAAGAGAAGCTTTCTTCTTTAAGTCTATAAAAAAACAAAATGAAAATGATCTCTATCCTATATTTAAAACTGGAATAGATATGGGAAGAATAGTAGGATTATTAATATTTTCAACAGTTTTATTATTCTTTAGATTTGAAAATATATTTCTAATTGTGGCTATAGTTATGTTTATATTTGGTTTGTTAATGTTATTATTAAAAGAAAAATGAAATTTATAATAGAACACTTAGAAAATGAATTGTATGAATGGTGTTTAATAGAATACACAAATATTTCTAAAATTGTAAGAAAAAACAACTTAATATTTACAAATATAAAAAATAAAAAAGATGAAAAGAAATTAAAAAAACTAGGACAAGTAATATCTGAATCTGTAACAAAATTAAATCTAAAAAATGCTTGTTTATTAGATCCAAAATCTCCTAAATGTCTACAACCTAAAGACAAATTTGATTATGTAATATTTGGTGGTATTTTAGGAGATTATCCAGAACAAGGAAGAACTGAAAAATATTTAACATCAAAATTAAAAAATGTAGAAATAAGAAATTTAAAAGAAATGCAGATGTCTACAGATACAGCAGTATTAGTAACAAAAATAATTACAGACGGAACACAAATAGAAAAAATAAAATTCATAGATAAACCATTAATAACATTAAAAAAAGGGAAATTCAAGGAAGAAATAGAACTTCCTTACAGATATGTCTCAAAAAATAACAAACCTGCAATAAGCAATAAGCTTCTAAAATATCTAAAAAATAAGAAAGATATTTGAAATAAAAATCATAATAAACTTTATATATTAAAAATAAAGTATTTTATTAATGGTGGTAGCTAGGGGTCAGGTAAGAAGAGTAATTACTCCAAGTTCTATTGATTTTTTAGATTCAAGTAGATCTAAATTAACAGTAAATTATGAATCTTTAAGATCTGCTCGAGATTTAGTAAGTTTAGATGATAAAATTGTAATTTGTTTATTTGACGCTTCATTTTTAGATTGGGTTAATTCTTTAAGTTTTTCAGATCAAACTGTATTACATTCAGGAAATTTTGGTGGAAAAGATCTTGTTTATACTCTTTGTATAAATGGCGTTCTTGTTACTTTAAAAGCAGATCATTATAATGTTGCTAGGCCAGAATCAAAAGAATCTAAGAAAAGAAATATATCTAAAGTAAACAGTTTTTCAATATATACAAATGATGGACCAAAAGGAACTAATCAATATGGGGATAAAGAATCTGCAGAAGATCTATTAAGTAATTATAAATATTATGAAAGTACAAATGAAATTGATAATATAAGAGAAAAAGCTAAAAGAAGATTAGAAGCAGAGATTTCTACTAAATTATACAGACCACAAAATTTACCAAGACAAATAAGAAGATACTTTAAATTATAATTTTATATTAACAAGATTTTTAAACTGCAAATAAAACAATAAATTATGAATAAAAAGAATAATAAGTTAATAATCTTTATATTTATACCGGTAGTTTTTGTTATAGGTTTACTTCTAGGTTTAATAATAACAAATGAAAGAACAGTTACAATTGAAAATGTTCAAGGAATATCTAGCAATTCAATTCAGAAACAAATTCCAATTGTTGGTGTTACTGAAGATGGAAAAGGAATTGTAGCAAGCATGTTAGTAGAAGTAAAGCCAGGAACAGGTTTAGTCCTAGTTAATGTAAATAATGTACTAGCAGATTATGTAAGTCAATTAAGTGCAAGAAAAGCTGCAAAAGTAGCAGCCAATGTAACCAAAAAAGATTTATCAAATTTAGATATAATTTATAGTATTAAAGCAAATGCAAAGGTTATAGCAGGACCATCTGCAGGTGCAGCAATGACTTTAGCAACAATAGCAGCTCTAGAAAATAAAACAATTATAGATAGTGTATTTATCACTGGTGGAATAGAAGAAGATGGAACAATAAGTGTGGTTGGCAATGTAAGAGAAAAATCACAGGCAGCAAAAGAAAGTAATGCTACAGTATTTTTAGTTCCAGAGGCAGTTTATAATGTTGGATATAAAACTGTAAAAGAATGTGAACAAAGAGAAAACATAAATTATTGTGAAATATCTTATTTGCCAAATAATTCAGATTTATCTGAGCTATTAGGAATAAAAGTAATTCCTGTTAGAACAATACAAGAAGCAGTAAAAGAGGCTTTAAAATGAAAAAACCAAAAATAAGTAAAAAAACAGAATATGCAATAGCTGTAGTAATAATATTACTTGTATTGATGAATGTTTATTTGTTGTTCTTAAATAATAAAAATAAAACTCTAACAATAAACAATGAATTAAAAGAAATAGAAAAATTAAACCTAACAAAAGATCCATTTTCTACTAAAGAATTTACAAAAGTAAATGTAAGTGTTAGAAATAACACAATAATACTTGAAGGAAACTGCACTATATTTGGACTAGTTCCTCATGAAATACAAACTTATTCAATAAAAGAAGGTTTAGATAAAAATATAGATATAAGACCAACAACACATGATTTAATTACTAATATATTAGAAAATTATAATATTTCAGTATTATTAATAAAAATAACAGATGGAAAAGAAGGTCTTTATTTTTCAAATATTATATTTAAAGAAGGAAATAGTATTTTAAATGTAGATTCAAGACCTAGCGATGCTATTGCTCTTGGTGTAAGAACAAATGCTCCAATTTATGTAAAAAATAGTGTTCTAGAAAAATATGGAGAAAAAACCTGTTAATTCATTTTTAATAATTCTTCTAATACAATTGGCAATTCTTTAATATTATCTTCTCCACTAAAATGTCCTTTATTATATTCAATAAATGTTTGAGCAAATAATTCTTCTTCAAATATAGTTGCGTTTTGTAAAGGAACATAAGGATCATTATCAGAAAATATTACTGTAAATCTATCTGTATGATTTAATATTTTTGAAAAGTCAATTGAAGTCTCAATCCAAGGTTTAGCTATTTTTCTTCCTTCTTCACCTTCTTCTTTGTAAGTATTTTCATCCAAAGTCATCCAAGGGGCAACTAAAACTGCACCACCAATTTTAATTCCATTTTCTAATTTTTCTATATATCTTAATATTGCCTGGCAACCAATAGAATGACCTACAAAATAAGTTTCTTTATCTGGATTTTTAACTATTTTATTTAAATGATTAATCCACTTAGAAATTACAGGCACATCTGTTTCAGGCATCTCTGGAACATGAACTTCAAAACCTTTATTCTCTAGTTCTTGTTTAAGCCACGGAAACCATCCTTCATTTGGATATCCATGCCATCCATGAATAATAAAAACTCTTTTAGTCATAGAATGAGTAAATAATATCTAAATATAAATATTACTAATGAATGAGGAAGCCTTATATAATTTTTTACTAACAATTAATAATGGATTTTGAAAAAATAGTAATGGAAAGATATGCAACAAAATCTTTTGATGGAAAAAAAATTCCTCAAGATAAATTAGACAAATTGCTAGAATTAATTAGACATGCTCCATCTTCATTTAATATTCAACCTTGGAAAATAATTGTAATTTCAAATCAAGAAATAAAAGAAAAGCTTTCTCCAGTTTCTTGGGATCAACCACAAATAAAATCTTCTTCACATTTACTAGTATTTTGTGCAGATAGTAATATTTATGGAAAAATTGATAAATTAAAAGAAGCAATGATTGAATCTGGTGCAAAAGAAGATCAAATAGCAGGTTATATTCAAATGATGAAAGACTTTGAAAAAGGTTTAAATGAAGAACAAAAATTAAGCTGGACACAAAGACAAACATACCTTGCTTTAGGAAATGCAGTAAATGGTGCTAAAGCTTTAGGTTTTGATTCTTGTCCAATGGAAGGATTTAATCCAGCAGAATATTCAAAAATATTAGAATTACCAAAAAATATAGTTCCAACAGCACTATGCACTATTGGTTATGCTAATGATCAACCTAAACCAAAAGTACGTTTCTCAAAAGAAGAAGTATTTATAAATATTTAATTTTGAAAGATTTTCAGTTTTTTCTAAGAAATACAATTTAAAGTTAAAAATAATCTTAAAGAATGCACCTTGTGTATTCAGAGCATGCTATAAAAAGAATGAAACAAAGAGGAATCACACAATTTGAAATTGAAGAATTATTAAAATATCCAGAAATTATAAGAAAATCATTCGGAGAAAGAAAAGAAGCAATAGGAGTAATAAGGAATAAAAGAATTAAAATTAAATTTATAGAAAAAGAAAACTATATAATTATAATAACATTATTAACAAAGTAAAATGAAAATAGAATATGATAAAGAAGCAGATGCAGCATACATATATTTAGAGTACCCTATAAGAGAAGTAAAAGAAACAAAAGAAATAAGTGAAAATGTAATTATAGACTTAAATGATAAAGGCCAGATTATAGGTTTAGAAATACTAGATGCAAGCAAGATACTTTCTAAGAAAGTCCTTTTAGAAGCAGAATCAGCATAAAAATAAGATCGCTAATTTTTTAAAGACTTCAATATCTTAAGTTCTATGGATTTTAATAAGGTAGATAAGAAGTGGCAAAATGCTTGGGAAAAATCTAAAATATTTCAAGTAAAAGAAAATTCAACAAAAAAAAAGTATTTTACAATGGAGATGTTCCCCTACCCATCAGCCGCGTTTTTACACATGGGTCATGTTAGAAATTACACAATTGGAGACGTAATTGCAAGATTCAAAAGAATGCAGGGTTTTAATGTTCTTTACCCAATGGGTTATGATTCATTTGGTTTACCAGCAGAAAATGCAGCAAAAAAAAGTGGAATTCATCCAAAAAAATATACTGAAGAAGCAATAGAACAAATTATGAAGTACCAAAAGGCTTTAGGTAATTCTTATGATTGGTCAAGAAAAATTGCTACACATGAACCAGAATATTATAAATGGAATCAATATTTCTTTTTAAAATTTTTAGAAAAAGATCTAGTTTATAGAAAAAAAGCTCCAGTTAATTGGTGTACAGAATGTAATTCAGTTTTAGCAAATGAAGAAGTAGTTAATGGAAATTGTTGGAGACATGAAAATACCCCAATTCAACAAAAAGAATTAGAACAATGGTTCTTGAAAACAACAAAATATGCAGATGAATTACTTGAAAATATTGAAAAATTAAATTGGTCAGATAGAATTAAAGCTTTACAAAGAAATTGGATTGGAAAAAGTGAAGGAACTTTAGCAAAATTCAAATTAAAAGATTCAAAAGAAGATTTAGAAATATTCACAACAAGAATAGATACAATATTCAGTGTTACATTTTTAGTAATGGCTCCAGAACATCCTAAAGCTTTAGAATTTATTAAAGGAACTAAGCACGAAAAAGAAGGCCTAGACTTTATTAAAAAAATAAAAAATTCAAATAAAGAAGATAATTCTAAAGAAGGATTTTTCATAGGAAAATATGCAATTAATCCAGCAAATGGAAAAGAAATTCCAATTTATTTAGCTAATTTTGTTTTAATGAATTATGGAACAGGAATTGTAATGGCAGATGCACATGATCAAAGAGATTATGAATTTGCTAAGAAATATAAAATTCCTTTAGTAAAAGTTTTAAAAACAAAAGAAGGAAAAGAATGGAATGAAGATTCTGCATATGAAGATTTAGGAATTCTTTACAATTCAGAACAATTTAATGGTTTAACAAGTGAAGAAGCAATTCCAAAAATAAGATTATGGTTAGAAAAAAAATCTTTAGCTAAAAAAATAACTCAATACAAATTGAGAGACTGGTTAATTTCAAGACAAAGATATTGGGGTACACCAATTCCAATTGTTTATTGTGATAAATGTGGAACTGTTCCAGTAAATGAAAAAGATTTACCTGTAACTTTACCAGAAAAAGTAGATTTCAAAGTTCAAGGTAATCCATTAAATAGTATTAAAGATTGGGTTAATACAAAATGTCCAAAATGTAAAGGAAATGCAAAAAGAGAAACAGACACAATGGGTGGTAATGTAGATTCTTCATGGTATTTCTTAAGATTCTGTTCTCCAAATAATAAAAAAGCTCCATTTGATAAAAAAGAAGCTGAATATTGGATGCCAGTAGACCAATATGTTGGTGGAATAGAACACGCAGTAGGGCATTTATTATATTCAAGATTCTGGACTAAAGCATTAAGAGATCTAAAAATGTTAAATGTAGATGAACCTTTCTCAAGTTTATTCAATCAAGGAATTGTTCACAAAGGCGGACAGAAAATGAGTAAAAGCCTGGGTAATGTAGTTTACCAAACAGATATTTCTGAAAAATATGGAATTGATACAGCAAGATTATTTTTAATGTCTGTTTCAAATCCAGAATCAGATATGGAATGGTCTGATCAAGGTGTAGAAGGAACTTTCAAATTCTTAAATAGAATAATAAATATTTCAGAATTAAAAACAAGAAAATCTAATGATCTAGATGAACATAAAAGAAATTTAACAATTAAAAATTACACAGAATTAATTGATCAGTTCAAATTTAATATTGCAATAATTGAATTAATTAAATATACAGACTATTTAACTGAAAATCCAACAAAAGAAGGTTATGAAAATTTATTAAAATTAATTTCACCCTTTGCTCCACATATTGCAGAAGAATTATGGGCTAAAATAGGAAACAAACCATTTATTTCTTTAGAAAAATGGCCAGTTCATAATGATAAAAAAATAAGTCCACAAATAGAATTTGGAGAAAAATTAATACAAAATACAATAGAAGATATAAGGTATGTATTAAATTTAACAAAAATGGAAAATCCAAAATCAATTACTTTAATTGTTTCTAGTAACTGGAAATACGATTTATTCAAAAAAGTATTAAAATTATTAGAAACTACAAAAAATATTGGAGATATAATAAAAGATTTAATGAAAACAGATCTTAAAAATTATGCAAAAGAAATTCCAAAGCTAGTTCCAAAATTAATACAAAAACAACCTGAATTTTTATTAACAAAGTCTGAGGAATCAAAGTATTTAAAAGAAAATAAAGAAAAAATAGAAAATTTATTTAATTGTAAATTAATAATTGAAGATGCAGATAAATTTCAACATCAAAAATCAGCATTTGCTATGCCAGGAAAACCTGCTTTGATAATAGAATGATTCTTTAGTTAGCCTTTTAAATTTTTCTCCAAGAACCTTTTTATGACTGTAATAGTTGGAGTAGCTACAAAAGGCACAGATGATAATGCTGTAGTTCTTGGTACAGACAGGGCTAAATTTATAGGTAACGATGAACTAGTAGATTCATTAATATATTTAATAAGAGATGATGAAAGTTTTCCTCATTATATTGAACGTTTAATTGAAAAGAAAATAGCAGGACAAGCTAAAATAAAATTAGATAGAAAATTATTTGTTTCTGATGACGGCAAATCAGCACTTGCTCATACTGGCCGTGATAATGATGCTCATAAAAGGTGTTTAGACTTATTATTGAATCCTGAAAAATTCTTGGAAGATCAACAATTTTTAGCACAAATGTTATTTCCATTAGAAGGGGATCAATATTCAAAAAGAGATGAAATTGCAAGATACAGAGACAATTTTAACTTAGATGTACGATTGAGAGTTTTCAAAATTCCAGAAATGAGAAGAATATTTGATATGGCTTCAGTAGAAGAATTAAAGCTTGTTTTTAAAGATGGACCAATGACTTTCTGGGAGAAAAATTATCACCCAGCCCTTAGCTCATATTTATTAGTAAGACCTTCCCCATGGTCTAGAAAAAATGATAAACCTAAATTTTTTTCAGTAACTTATACAGGTTCTCTTCATGGAGCAATATATGCTGCTAAAGGATGCGGTAGTGAATATGCTTTACAATATATTAGAAAAGTTTTAGGCACTAAAAACGTTTTCGGTAGTGAAGGAACACCAGAAGGCCCAATAGATTTAGAAAAAGCAGTTAGTTTGGTTAGGGCTGGTGTTGCTGAAGCAAATTCAAAAAGCGTATATTGTCATGGTTTTGATTATGTAATTGTTAGAAAAGACGGGGTGGAAGAAAATTTTAGTGATGAACAAGGAGAATACGAATTAGATTTAAGAACTTTAGTAGAAGAAAAACTAGAAGAATTACGGGATAATGTTAAAATATTAAATAGAATTAAAGCAGAATTAAAAAAATAATTATGAAAACTTTCCAGAAATTTCTAAGCAGTTATTATTAAAACTAAAAATAAATAGTTAATGTGAAGTTTCAATATACAGATCATTGGTTTGAAAAAAGGAAAATTAGAAGACAAGACATAAAAGACTATTTAATTGAATATTGTATATTAAATTCACCAAGAATAAAAGATAGAAAATGGGAGGGAGCTTACAATGCAATATGCAGAATACCACCTTCAAATGTTTTATTAAAAGTGGTCTATATAATTGAAGGGAAAGGTATAAAAATAATAACTGCTTATTGGATTTATGAAAAATAAAATGGAAAGCAAATACGATAAAGAATATGATATATTAAATGTAGAGATCAGAGAAGGCAAATATTGGAAAAGCATAGAAGTAGAAGATGGAAATATAGTTGTAGATATAGATAAAGAAGGTCATATTTTAGGATTAGAAATATTCCAAGCAAGTAAAGTTTTCTCAAGTGCAAAAGTTGTAATAGATGCTGCAAATCAAGAAGCTTAATTTCTTTTTACAACTTTTTGATATAAATTATTGAAAGTATTAGAAGAATCATATTTTTTCTTTAATCTAAAATATTCATTTTTATTATAAAGTTTCCAAAATTCTTCTTCAGAATAATAAGAAGTAGAATACAAACTTTTCTTACCATTTAATTCTTTTACTTTTTTCTCTATTTTTTTATCAAAATAACCTTCAGGATATTCTTCAGTAGTTTTAACTAAATCCCAAAATCCAAAATTAACATATAATTTATTTGGATTCATTAAGTATAAAGTAAATTTATCATTTTTATTATAAGCTTTCAAAGGACAAGCCCAAATAGGTTTAATTCCAATTTCTTTATGAAAAAATTCTAAAAATTTAACACAATTTTCAATAGGAATTTCTATATCTTGAACAACTGTTTGTGAATAATGCTTTTTACCAAATATTTTATCAAATTTATCTGTAAGTTTATATTTTCTATTGAAATGCATGATTTTCCAGTAATACTTAGACTTTAAACCAATCCAACTAACAAAGAATCTAACAACTTTATTTTGCACACCAAAATTCTTAGAACACCAGAACCAATCTGTATCCCATCTCCAAATATAATCTTTAATAGTTAAATAATCATCTTTATTATTTTTAATAGATTGATAATAAATATTCATATATTTATAATTGCTAGTATAAGGAGCTTCATCAACAAAATTTCCTAAAGTAATATACATATTTCTAGAATCAAAAATAGATCCATCAACAAAATTATTCTTAGCATTACAATATTTATCTAAATATTTAAAATATTCTTTAGAATTAGAATAATGTAAATGATTTAATTTAACATATTTTTTAACAGGAACAATTTTCACTTTTAATTTTAAAACATAACCTAAAGTTGCATAAGAATTTGGAAAACCATAAAATAAATCAGAATTTTTATTTTTATTAGCAATAACAACCTGTCCATTGCCAAGAAGTATCTCCATTTCTTCAATAGTTTCATGTACTAATCCATATTTGAAAGAGCTAGACTCAATTCCAACTCCAGTAACAGCACCACCAATTGTTATAGTTTTTAATTGAGGGACAACAGTTGGCATAAAACCATATTTTAAAGTTTCATCAACTAATTTTTCATAAGTAGTCATACCTTCAACTTCACAAATCTTATTTTTAACATCAATATTAATTATATTATTAAAATGTTTAACATTTAATTTTTTACTCTTAATTTCTCTATGCCTAAATAAATTAGAAGTTTGTTTTCCTAAACCAATTGAACTTTTATTCTTTATTAATTCTTTAAATTCATTAACCAATATTTCTTTTTTAGTTTCATATGTAGAATTCATCTTTCAGATTCATATCCACCAGGTACACCATCTTTAGAAAGAACAATTTGCCATAATTGTATTCCTCTTGCTCTAAAAGTTCCAGGCAATGAAAGTAAATAATATTTCCACATTCTATAGAATCTATCGCCATATTGTTTTTGGAATTTATACCAATTTTTATCAAAATTTTTATACCATTCCATTAAAGTTTTATCGTAATAAGTTCCAAAGTTATGCCAATCTTCAAGTATAAATAATTTATCCATAGCCTTGCCAAGCTGTTCAACTGAAGGAAGCATTCCATGTGGAAATATGTATTTGTCAAACCAAGGTTCACATGATTTTACAGATTTATTACTTGCAATGGTATGTACAAAAAATATTCCGCCTTTATCTAAACAATCATAAGCTAATTGCATGAATTTTTTGTAATTCTTATAACCAACATGTTCACACATTCCAATTGAAATTACTTTATCATATTTTCCTTTTGCTTCCCTATAGTCTCCAAGAATTATTTGAACAGGTAATCCTTTACAAAGTTCTCTTGCATATTTTACTTGTTCTTCAGAAATATTATACGAGGTAACATGACATCCGTATTTTTGAGCAGCATATTTAGCAAATCCACCCCACCCACCACCAAGTTCCAAAACTCTATCACCTTTCTTTAATTTGGTTTTTCTACAGACTAAATCAAGTTTTGCTTCTTGAGCTTGATCTAAAGTTTTTGCATTTTTCCAATAAGCACAAGTATATTGCATTCTTTTATCAAGCATATTTTCATAAAAATCATTTCCAAGATCATAATGTTGTTGTGCAACATGTTTTGATTTTGATTTAGATTGCATGTTAAGTAAATTAGCCTTTACAAATGGCACAATTAACTTTAAAGGCTTCACCTTAGTCTCTGATTTAGCCATTGAAATCTTATAAAAAAATTGATCAAGTTTTTCAACGTCCCACCAGCCATCCATATAAGATTCTCCCAATGCTAATGAACCACCAGATAAAACTCTTGAATAAAGACCTTCATTATGGACTTGAATATCCCATGGCTTATCACCATTTATTTTAATACCTGCAGAATCTAATAACTCTTTTATGATTTGCTTTGGATTTGTCATATTATTTAACTTTTTACTTTATTTATAAAGATTTTGAAAAAAGAAAATTAATAAACCTAAACACAAAATAAAGAAATTATGAAGAAATATCTTACAAAGTCATGGATTAATTAAAAACTGGAAGTGAGAGGTTCTCAGTTTCATGGAAAAGGTCTTTTTGCTAAAAAATTAATTAATATTGGTGAAGTTGTGGTTATTTGGGGCGGACACTTTGTAAAAGAAGTTCAAGCAAGAAGAGCAGAGAAAAATGGGAAGGCAATACAACAAATTGATGAGGATTTATGGGATGTTTTTGATTACAAGACTAGAAACGACGATCCGAGTTATAACCATAATCACTCATGCGATCCAAATACTTGGATGAAAGATGAGGTAACAATAATTGCTAGACGGAAAATAAAACCAGGAGAGGAACTAACAATAGATTACACAGTTTTTGTTCTTAATATAAACTATAAAATGCCTGGTGAGTGTAAATGTGGCTCAAAATTATGTAGAAAAATAATTACTGGCAATGATTGGAAAAATAAAAGTCTACAGAAAAAATACGAAAACCATTTCTCCCCATTGATTAATAAATTAATAAAAAGAAAAAAATTAAATTAAAGAAAGTTGTCTTGCATAATTAACAACTTCCTTAGCATTTCTTAAATCTCCGCCAAATTCTCTATCCACTTTAGCCCCAAAAACTCTTATGTTCTCAACAACTTCACTAAGTTCGTTACGGTCTCTTCTATGAATAAATCTCTCACCAATATTTTGAGCTAGCACAGTTCCAACTCTATCTCCACTTCTACCATAAAGAGCAACTCCAACTCTAATGCTCATTTCTCCATTTCCACCATAAGTACCAAAGTCTCCAGAATCTAAAAACATATGAGTTCTATCTGGATCTCTTCCAATACCATAACTAACTACAAATCTTTCTCTATTTGAGTCATATCTAACTTGAGTATTTACACCTTTAATTCCATAAAGTGCTCTTCCTAAATCTGCAATAGGCATTGATGTAAATTTATCAGAAACTAAACCAAACCATTCAACATTTCCTTGATGATTAGATTTTCCTCTAAGAAATATTTGTTTAGAATCTACAGCTCCTTGCAATGTATATCCATCAGCTCTATTTCTAAACTTTTTTTCTAATTTTTTTGGTATAAATAAACCACCAACATAAATATCTGTTTCACATTCTTCTACTCTACCTTTTAATCTATGAACAATTGGCTCATATTTTGGTATACTATTAATTATTTTCATTTTATTCCTCCAAACCTCTTAATATTATGAAAACAAAGAAATTATATCAAGAAGAGCGGGTATGAACTACCCCATAAAATTTATATATTAATATAAATAACATTTCTTTATGTCAGAAAAACTAACAAAAATTGGATTAACAGTAATAGAATCTAAAGTTTATGTAACTTTACTAGAATATGGTAAAGCAAATCCAAGTGTTCTATCTAGAAAAACTGGAGTTCATAGAAGAAGTATTTATGATGTTCTTGATCGTTTAATAGAAAAAGGTTTAGCAAGCTACATCATGGAAAATGGTAAAAGATTTTATATGGCTTCTGATCCAAAAAGAATTCAAGAAATAATAGATGAACAACAACAAGAGATATCTAAAATTCTACCAGAACTAGAAGCAAAATTCTTTCATAGTAAAGGTAAACAAGAAACTTTATTTTTTAGAGGAAAAGAAGGAATAAAAGAAATATTTGAAGATCAAATAAGAGAAGGAAAAGATGTTTACATTATTGGAGCTTCACATAATGCAAAAGAGTTACTAAGATTTTATATTCCGCATTATACAAATAAAAGAATTAAGAAAAAAATTAAATTACATGCAATTTATGCAGGTACCAAACATCAATCACCAGTTCCATTATCAGAAGTTCGTTATTTACCAGAAAGTTTTAGTTCTTTAGTTTCTACAAATATTTATGGAAACAAAGCAGCAATTATATTATGGATTCAAGACCCAGTAGCAATTTTAATCAAACAACCAGATATTTCAAATACTTTTAAAAAATACTTTGACTTACTTTGGAATATTGCGAAAGAATAATTACAGCTTTCTTTCTGCAATACAATTTAATGCTAATCCACCTAGTTCATTAAACCTTGTAGTGCCTTCTTTAGAATTAAATTCTAAACAATTTAATTTAGCTTCATCAGTAGTCAATGGTGCAGAAGTTGTTCTATCCTCATAAGAACACTTATATCTAAAATCAGGAGTTTCAGCTGCAAAACATCCTTCTACACCTGAAAGAAAAGAAGGAACAAATAAATTACAATATTCTCCTCCCCATATTGGTCCAAACATATTATTATTAAACCTATCTTTACTAATTCTATTTCTTTCATTAGTTGTTGTAGTGTCTACACATTCTTGTGATTTATCTTTAGAAATTAAATCTTTATAGCCTATTGGGCCATCAGGACCACAAGCAGCAAAACCAATAATAATAGCTAGTCCAGACAAAAACTTAGGAACATAACTAGTTTTATAACTTAACATTAATATATCTTGTTTTAGATATTTATAAATTTTATTGATTACAAATAACATGATTACTAATAAAATTGAAATTGATTTCTAATAACTTTAGACCTTTCTTCAAGAAAATCAAAGGCATAGCTTTATAAATATTGTTTTATTCCAATAGTTAGAGGTCATAGTAAACAAGATCAAGATTTCTTAGTTTGCTAAATTAGATTAAATGAAATTTAAAGAATTGAACTTAAGTGATAAAGTAGTAAATGCCTTAACAGATATAGGTCTAGATGAAGCTACAGAAATACAAGAAAAAACAATACCTAAGATCAAAGAAGGTATAGATGTAATTGCAATTTCTAAAACTGGTTCAGGTAAAACATTAGCTTTCTCAGCTCCATTAATAGATTTAATAGTTCCTGGAAAAGGAATTCAAGCATTAGTTATAGTTCCTGTAAGAGAATTAGCAGAACAAGTTCATAAAGAAATAGAAAAATTCTCAAAATATATTAAACCTAAAGTAACTTTAATTTATGGTGGTGTAGGAATTGAACCGCAAATACATCACTTAAGAACAGCAGATATTGTTGTAGGAACTCCAGGAAGAATTTTAGATCACTTAAATAGAAGATCAATGAATTTAACTCAAGTTAAATTATTAGTTTTAGATGAAGCAGATAAAATGGTTTCTATGGGCTTCATAGAAGATGTAGAAGAAATTATAAGATATATACCAAAACAATCTCAAATATTATTATTTGGAGCTACAATTTCTCATGAAATAGCTCATTTAAGAGATAAATACATGAAATCTCCAGTTACATTAAAAGCAATTAGTCATGTTGATGACAAATTATTAGAACAATTTTATTATGATATTCCTGGAAAAGAAAAATTCTCTTTACTTGTTCATTTGATAAATAAAGAAAAACCAAAATTAGCAATTGTATTTTGTTCAACAAGAAGAAATGCAGATGTTATAGCAGGTAATTTAGTTAAAAATAATGTCGATGCTCAAGTAATTCATGGTGGAATGTCTCAAAATAAAAGAACTAATACTATAGAAGGGTTTCATAGGGGTAAACCGCATATTTTAGTTGCTACAACAGTTGCAGCAAGAGGTTTACATATTAATAATGTTACACATATTTTCATTTATGATGTTCCTAAAAATTCAGAAGAATATGTACATCAAATTGGAAGAACAGCAAGAGCTGGTGAAACTGGAAAAGCAATAACACTTTTATCTGAAAATGATCATGCATTATTTTCTGCAATAGTAAAAAGATATCCTGTAAAAATTACAAAATTACCAAGAGAAGAATTTGCAAAATTAATATTTGTAGTTGGAAGAAGAGATGATGGTGATAGGGGCGGAAATAGATTTAGTAGAAATAGTAGAGGCGGCAGACCTCAGCAAAGAAGAAGATATAGAAGTTAAGAAAACTTTAAATAATAAAACAATTTTATAATTATATGAAATTAAAATTTTTCAGTTTTAACTTTTCTTTTAGTTTTAATTAATTTTAAAACCACAATAACTTTTCATTTCTAAACCTTGGGTCGAAATCCATTCTGGTTGAAAAGGAAAATTGGTTTACAAAAAGATTTTAAAAACATAGTCGGTAGACTCTAAAATACAGGAGAATTAAAATGTCAAAAGAATCAAGAAGTTTAAGTTTAGGTGGAGATTGTGAAGTATCTGATATTATAATTATGATAAGTCCTAGAAACGAAGGACTGGTAACAAGACTAGGTGTTGATGGAATGGAAATTGTTTCTCAACCAAAAGTAAGTGATTACCGAGAAATGTATAAAGGAAATGATCCAAAACCAGTGCGTTACTTTGAAAAAGATCATTACTTTACTTAATTTTAATCACTAGGAAAAAAAACATGATCTCTAGAAGTAGAATAACAAGCTACAGTTAAGTTTTCTAGTTCACCAATTTCAGTTTTATTTTGATTTGAACTAACGCAAACTTGTGCAGCTTGTGCAGGTATTATAACTAGATCATCACTTTTTCTCACAAAAAAACAACCATAACTTAATTCAGGATTTATTGCTTCAAAACATTTTTCTAATCTAGAAATAAAACCATACATAAAAGAAACACAATATGGTCCTAATGAATTTGCTTGTCCATCAAGTCTAACTCTTTCACTACCTGTTGATTCATCTATACATTGTTGTGATTGTTGGTCAGATATCGATTCTTTATAATCTAAAGGAGGAATTCCTTGTGGAACAGGAATACAACTAACTACAGCACTTAATGCTAAAGCACCCAATGTAATTTCTAGTCTATTCATAAAAAAGTGAAAACAAGATCAATTTATAAGAATAACTATCTAGCACTTCTCCATAAAATTTGAAAGAAATTTTCGTAAGATTCTGAAGCAGACTTATTATGTATCAAAAACCCTATTGGTTTTTCAGTCCAAATAACAATTCCAATTTTATCATTTCTAATTATGGTTTCAGTTAATGGTTCAAAACCAGATTTAGTATATTTAATTTCGCATTTAGCATACTTCTTTTCTGCTTTCCAAGATTGTAAAGACTCATTGAATAATAATTTAGCATAGATATTTTTACTAGACCTTTTCCTATGATAATTAACCCACCATTCTTCACCCAACATTAAAGATTCTTTTGTTGATCCAAAAGTGTTGTGCTCATTTCCACTAGCATCTAACAATTCTAATAATAATTCTTTTATTCCTTTTATTCCATAAAAAATAATTGCTATAGGTTTTTCTCTACTGATTTTTTGTTTTGCTAATAGTTCTGGTAGAATACTTTCAAACCTTTCTTTTTTATCTTGTAAATATTCGCTTATATGTTTTGGATTACTTGCCTGATAATGTTTTCTTTGTCCTTCTAAAACAAAAGAAACAAAACCTCTTTCAGTTAACCTGTTTAAGGTCATATGAACAACAGAACTTTGTAAATTTGTTTTATCAATAATAGGACCTGCAGTAGAAGTTCCAAGTTCTAATAAAGAAATATAAACTTTTATTTCCGCGTTTGTTAATCCCACATCTTCTAAAATTTTAGTATCCATAAAATAACTTAAATTTAGCTATATTTAAAACTTACTTTTTCTCCAACAATAATGGAGAGTGAATATTTAAATAAAATTATAATACTACTATTTTATATATGATTATAAATAATATTAACTAAAAAGCGAAAAAAATGAAAAAATTAAGCAAAATAAAAATTGGAATAACTTTAGTAATATTACTAATTGTAGCAATAAGCCTAATATATTTATTTTCAAGTAATAACGAAAAAATAATAGAAATAGGAAGTATCGGAATTCTAACTGGAGAAGGTGCTTCTTGGGGAACTGCAGCTAAAAATGGAATAGATATGGCAGTAGAAAAAATTAATGCTGAAGGTGGAATTAATGGAAAAAAATTAATTGTAAACCATCAAGATGATAATAGTGATCCAAAAAAAGCAGTAAGTGCATTTCAATATTTAACAAGTGTAAAAGGAATAAAAATAATAATTGGACCAACATGGTCTCATACAGGTTTAGCAATATTACCTTTAATTTTAGAAAAAGAGGTTTTAGTAATATCTCCATCATTAGGTGTAAAAGAGTTTAATGAAGCAAGTGATTATATTTTCAACACTTGGCCGCATGATGAAATACTTTCTACAAATTTAGCAGAATTAGTTTACAAAAAAGGACATAGAAAAGTAATAATTATAGGTGCTGAGCAAGTTTGGGTTAAAGATCAAACAAAAGCATTCACAAAAAGATTTGAAGAACTTGGAGGTCAGGTAACACTAACTCTAGAACCAAACCCAGCAGAAAAAACACCATACACTGAAGCTCTAAAAATAAAAGAAAAGGAAGATGATATCGATGCAATAGTTTCAACTACAGATGGTATTTTAGTTGGAGTTCTTATAGCAAAAAGAATTAGAGAACTAGGAGTAAAATTACCAATTTATTCTATAAGTTTAGATCAAGCAACAATAGATGCATCTGAAGGAGCATATGAAAACTTAGAATTTTTAACATCATTAACCCCAGATCCAGAATTCAAAAAAGAATATGAAGAGAAATATAATATTCCATTAGAAATAGGAGCAGATTCAGCATATGATGCAGTAATGTTAATTGCACAAGCAATGAAAGAAACAAAATCTGAAGATCCAAAAGTTTTACAAGAATACTTAAATAAAGTTGAAAATTATAATGGTATCTCGGGGAATTTAACTTCAGATGAAAAAGGCGGGTTTACAAAACCTTTTGTTCTAAATAAAATAGTAAATGGAAAACCAGTTGACATAGATTACTAATTTTTTCTAAAATTCAATCAACTTTCTCTGTTTATTAATTTCATTTAGCAATAAACTTTTTTTAAGCAGATTATCAATGTTATATCCGAATTTTCTATAGATAATACTTCTTCCAACATTTAACATTAAGTCTCTACTTTCAAAAGTCATTTCACTATTGGAAATTGTTTTTCTAACAGCTTGTCTAACAACAAAAACTCCTAAAGGAACAGAATATTCAGATGTAACAAATCTTAGTAGCAAAGCACCAGCTTGCATTTTATTATCTTTCATGTATTCTAGTAAACTTAATCTTGCAGCATAATAACCACCAACAGTATTATCAGCATAACTTTTTCTTCCATCATAATTTTCATAATCACTAGTAGTCCATAAATCTTGATCAGGGCTTAATAATTGATCTGGCATAGAGCTTTCAAATAATTCATAACTAAAAATTTGTGGAAATAATAATATTAAATAATAATTACCTAAATAGTTTCCAAATATCAATCTATAATCTTGAATAATATTATTTTGTTTTATTTCTTTAATTAAGTCTTTTCCAATATTATCATCAGTTGCAGTTATACTCCATTTTGTAGGAACTAATTTTCTATTATATTTTAAACCCATTACACCAATACTTAGAAATTGACTAATTTCATTTTCATTAAAACCACTAGAATTTAATATTTTAATAGCACTATTAGCTTTAAGATCTGTATCATAAAAAACTTTTTCAACTTTAGGTTCTAATTTTATATTTTCTACAGCTTCTATTTTTTGAATTTCTCCACCAGGTCCAAAAGGCATATGAATTTTATCAAATTTTAAATTTGCATTTAGTTTTTTCTTTAATTCAACCTCAATACCAGTAACTTTTCTAGCCATGGCAATTTCTTGAGCTAATTATAAAAATTTATTACTGTTTCTAACATCAAAAATACTAGCTTCTTTTCTAGCATTAATTAAATTAGCTCTTAACTCAGCTATTTTTTTAATACTATAATTCTCTTTATACCAATAATGAGGAGCATCATATTTCCAAGCTTCTTCTTTAGTTTCCAAAGGACTTAAAACACCTACATTTGCTTTCTTCTCATCCATAAGCTTACTACCAACAAATACTGTAGGTGGAGAATTTCCAGAATATTCTTTATTAACGATATCAATTGCTTTAATTTTAATATCTTTAAGCCAAGGACTTTTCTGTTTAATAGCAACCATAAATCTAGAAAGTTCTGGAACTTTAATTATTTATCTCTAAAAACCATTAATCTGAACGATTACAAATAAAGTCTATAAGAATAGTATCTCTATTTTCTCTCATGCCCATTTTACATAAATCAATTACTTCTTGTTCAGTACTTTCAACATAAGTTCCATCGCTCTTATTTGGTCTAGAATAAATGCAAGAAGTTTTTACACCTGTTCTGGAAGTAATACAATACTCTAATCCAAATTTCGCATTTGGAATATAAACATCACATAAAGCTTCACCACGAGGCAGATTATTATTGTTATCTAAAGTAGTAAGAACTTGTTCTAAACAATCTTCTGCAACATCTCTACCACAAGCAAATAAACCTGCTAAAACTATTCCAGCAGCTGCAAAATAGAATTTAACGCTTTTCATAGTATTTTATAATTAAAAAAGTTTATAAATTTAGTTAAAGAGTTCCAAAAGTTTTTATATTATAAAAATTTTAAAAGATATATGAAAAAAGGCACAATTTGTTTATTTATAATAATTATAATAACTCTTACTGGCTGTAGTAATATTCAAGAAAGATTTTCTCAAGATGATTTTAATAATATTCAAACAGAAATTCCTGTTTCGAAAAGAACTATAGGATATATAGGGTGCTCAAATACGAGACAAACTGTTTATGGTTATCGTTGGGCTGAAGGTAATCAAATATGGAATGTAAATATTAATAATATTCATGATTATGATAGTGGTTCTGTTGCTCAATGGGCTAAAGACGCAGAAAAAGGCAAGGGTTTTTGGGAGATTTTCGATAGAGAATTATTAAGAAATCCTGAAACAAAAAAAATATGGTTGCAGTTATGTATTCCTAAAGGAGAAGCAAAAGTAACTTATGAACAATCTTATCCAATTATCGAAATGATTAGAAAAAAAATACCAAATGTTACAATTTATATTTCTCCGCTTGCTGAATACACTGAAAACGTATGCGAAATAACTGGAGTAGAAGGTATAGAAAGAGGAATATCCTTAGCACAAGAACTTGATTCTAGAAATGATGACCTAGTTATTGGTCCAATTCTTGGTCCTTTATCATTAGCTGAGATTAATGAGGAAGATAAGAGTAAATGTCATCCTAATGAAGAAGGAATGTTAAAAATGGGAAAACAACTAAGAAATTTTTTTGATAATATTGAAAATTCTACAATTAACAAAACAATTATAAAGTCATAAAAATAGTGAATTGATTATGAAAAAAAAGTTAGTATTTATTTTATTTCTAATACTACTAATAAGCTGCACTCAATCTAATGTTGGCACGGATTCTCAAGAAGACAAATCAAAAACTATTGGTTTTATAGGCTGCTCAAACACTAGAGAAACAGTAGAAGGCTATTACCATGTCGGCGGCAACAAGATGTGGGACTACGAAAGAAGATATGGTTCAGGTACTATTCTAGATTGGTCGCGAAATTTAGATAAAGATAGCAAATATTGGAATGTTTTTGATAAACTTTTAGAAAAATACCCAGAAACCAAAATTATATGGTGGGAACTTTGTATAATGAATGAAGATAGAACAACAAATTATGAAAATGCAAAGGTTGTATTAAACGAAATTAGAACAAGAATTCCAGGTGTTATAATCTACGTATCAGCACTAGCAGATTACACTGATGGTGTATGTGAAATTACAGGTACTTTTGGATTAGAAAAAGGAAAAGAGTTAGTGCAAGAATTAGATATTAATAACGAAGATGTGTTTCTAGGTCCAGTTTTAGGACCTATGTCTAAGAAAGAAACTGCAAAAGACGGTTGTCATCTTAGTAGTCCTGATGGAAAAAGAAAATTAGGAATACAATTGAGAGATTTTTTTAATAACATTGAAAATTCTACAATTAATAAAACAATAATTAAAACTGAAGAAGAACAAACAGAAGAAGAAATTGAACTTAGTTTTGAAGATCAAGTATGGAATCAAAGAATCGAAGCAGCTTTAGCAACTTCACCTTGTCCAGAAATTACAAAAGTAGAATATCCTTCTTTTTATTATAATGGTCCATTAATAGATACGCACTTACACATACCTGCTATTCCAGATAATAGTCCAGGAGAAGAGATTGAAGAAATGCAAGAAGGAAGATTTGGTGGACCTATGGCAAAATTAGGATATAATGTTAAAATGAGTGAAATTGCATGTAATTTAAAAAATGAAGGTACAATGAAGAATTTTGCATTTTTTCCAATATATGAAGATATTCCAGAACAACTTTTAGAAGTTGCATATAAAACAATGAGTCAATATCCAGAATTATTTACACCATTTA
>Ga0209542_10001777_pt1 | contig 50009 bp, 57 predicted proteins | sample RifCSPhighO2_01_FD_184028 | JGI IMG/M metagenome (GOLD analysis project Ga0209542, IMG submission 184028) | Soil microbial communities from Rifle, Colorado - Rifle CSP2_plank highO2_0.1 (SPAdes) (version 2) | ecosystem: Environmental > Terrestrial > Deep subsurface > Rock core/Sediment ...
CATCTCTTCTGATATGCCCTGAAATCTGCCTTCTTGGCCGTGTAGATCCCGCGGACGCTGTTTCCATTGATTCCATCGGAGATACTCGAGACACTTCGATCCAATTTGCTAGCGATGAATCTCCGGCTTCTTTTTGCGCGCAGATATTTTTCAATCCGCTGCCGCTCATACAAATTCAAATGGGTAAATTCAGTCATAGATTTATTCTACAAGTGTTCGGATTCAAAGGTAAATTTCCACCCAAAACAAAAAACGAAACAGAAAGGCCTTATGATAACTCCCGTCAATACCGTGAAGTGTTACAAGGATCCTCTCGCCCTCGACGTTACGGTCAGGGTGAGAGATCAGTGGGTTTCGGACCCTGCGTACCTGGAGATGGTGCAGAAGACAGTCATCTGCTGTACGGATTCTACCCTTACGGTCAGAGGTGATCCGCATGCCATTTATTTGGCGAAACGCACTGCGTGTCCGATGGCCGGTGTGTGGTGTCTCGGAGGTCGAGTCTTCTTCAACGACGATTCGCCCGAGGTATCGATTGCCCGTTGCGTCAAATTGGAAACCGGGGTTAGCCTGGATCCAAAACGCTTCGTGTACCTTCGCACCAACCTCTATTCTTGGGTGAAAGTAGCCCAAGGAGATTTCGGTGGCAAAAACTTCGCTGCAACGTATAACGTTGAAGTGTCGTCTGAAGAGCTGACGCAGATGGCTCACGGCCTTAAGAAGGAAGAGTACGACCCAGTGTTTGGCTTCCAGCGCTTTTGCAGGGAGCGTCTAGTGGACGAATCGGTTCACCCAGCGATGCTGGATATTTACGACCAACTCTGGACCAAGTAGTCTGTTATCCAGAGTAATCACAGAAGCCTCACAGCACGAATGTGGGGCTTTACTTTTATCCACAGTTTTGTTAACGTATTGCAATCACTAATGAGTCTTTCGGACTCATTTTTAAGCGGTTGGGTTCTGTCTGCAGAAGCCAGACGTTTACCCCGTGAAATAGGGGCTTTGGAGTGATTGTGTAAAAATAAAAATAACGAATAGGATTTTGAGTAATCAGTGAAGCCCGATACTTTATTTCACGGGGTCATTATTTTCTACCACTCACTTCGTTCGTGAAGAAAATATATGAAGTTTATTTTGGGCAAAAAGCTGAATATGACACAGGTATTTACCGAAGATGGTTCCGTGCATGTTGCCACGGTAGTTCAGGCTGGCCCAGTCGTAGTGACGCAGGTCAAAGGTAAGGAAAAGGATGGCTATGAGGCAATACAGATTGGCTTTATGGCGAAGTCTAAGAACGAGACAGAAAAAGCGGCGCACAAGCGTTACGCACACGTACAAGAATTTCGTACCGAAGGAGAAAAAGTTGACCTCAAAGTTGGTGACAGTATAGATGTTTCCACCTTTGCGGTGAATGACACCGTTGAAGTGACTGGTATTTCAAAAGGAAAAGGTTTCCAGGGTGTTGTGAAGCGTCACGATTTTCGTGGCGGCCAGCGCACACACGGGCAAAAGCACTCTGAGCGCGAGCCGGGAGCAATCGGCGGACGCGGACGAGCTGGGGGTCGCGTTTCAAAAGGCATACGCATGGCCGGACGCATGGGTTCTGATCGTGTCACGGTGAAAAATCTTAAAGTTTTGCAGATTGATCCAGCCGGAGGGTTTATTTTGATAGAAGGAGCTTTGCCCGGACATCGCGGTACACTGGTTTCAGTGAAAAGCGAATAAACATGGAAAAAGCGCCCTCAAAAAAGAATAAAGAGGTTACAAACCCAGAAATTTCTAACGGGATGGAAGCTTCCGTTTACAACAGTCAAGGGAAAGAAGTCCGTTCAGTAAAATTACCTGAAGATGTTTTTGGTGTGAAATGGAATGGCGATTTGGTGCATCAGGTGGTTACCTCAATGAAAGGAAATGAGCGAGAGAATGTAGCGCACGTAAAGATGCGCGGAGAGGTGGCTGGAGGAGGCAAAAAGCCTTGGCAGCAAAAAGGAACAGGCCGCGCGCGCCACGGCTCAACTCGTTCACCGATTTGGGTTGGTGGAGGCGTTACCCATGGCCCGAATGCCAATAAAAATTACGCGCGAAAGATCAATCGCAAGATGCGCACCAAAGCTCTCTACGCGGTGCTTTCTAAGAAATTCAAAGATGGTGAAGTGCTTTTTATTGACGCGCTTTCCGTACCAAATGGAAAAACAAAAGAGGCACGACTCATGCTTGGACGATTTGCCGCGATTAAGGGATATGAACGACTTCTCACGAAGCCTGTAAATGCCGCTTTCATTGCGCTTGGAAAGAAAGATAAAGCGACCGAGCTTGGACTGCGCAATCTCTCAAACATTTCCGTAGATGAAGTGCGTAATATCAATCCAGTTTCTGTTCTCTCCAGTAAATATTTACTCATTAGCGATCCCGAGACCGCATTTGGCGAGCTCTCTGATAGAATGGCAAAGAAACAATCCCGTTAGAAATAGGTTGTCCGCGGCGGACAACCGTTGCGAGGTAGGCGAAAGTAAGTAGTATGAATCTTATCCAAATAATTACAAGCGAAACATTAACAAACTATTAGATTTCTAACGGGATGGCGCTTTTTAATTTCAAAAAGAATAAGGAAGAAAAAAAGGAAGTGGCTGTCGCCGTTCCCGCGAAAACTAAAGTGCAGAGAAAGGTCTCGGTTGTTTCTACGTCCGAGCAGTCGGGGTCTGCACCGCATGTGCTTTTAGGTATACGCGTGACCGAGAAAGTCTCGCTCTTGGCTGAGAAAAATAATGTCTACACGTTTAATGTAAGCTCTGACGCCAACAAACAGAATGTCGCGCAGGCAATCATGCATTTGTATAAAGTGAAGCCGATTAAGGTGAGCATCATGAAAGTGCCTTCAAAACGCGTGTTTGTGCGCGGCAAGCGTGGAGTTAAGCGTGGTGGCCGCAAAGCATACGTATTTTTCAAGAAGGGAGAAAAAGTTGAAATTTCTTAATACAAAACCATGAAGTTCTATAAACCAACAAGTAAATCACGCCGACATCTATCAACCGTTTCATACCGTGGTGTCATTACCGCATCAGAACCGCTCAAATCACTAACGAGCGGCTTTAAGCGCCATGTTGGGCGCAATAACCGGGGCCGCATTACGACGCGTCACAAAGGAGGTGGAAATAAGCACTTGTATCGCGAAATTGACTTTCTCTATAACAAACATGATATGCCAGCGCGCATAGAGTCTGTTGAATATGATCCAAACCGCACCGGCTTTATTGGTCTCGTACTTTATCCAGACGGAGAGCGACGTTATGTGCTTTTGCCAAAAGATGTAACCGCGGGAAGTACGTTTTTGGTTTCTGAAAATGCACCTCTGACATCGGGCAACCGTCTTCCTCTTAAGAAAATTCCTGTCGGTACTTTTATTTACAATGTTGAATTAAAGCAAGACGGCGGAGCAGTGCTCGCGCGCTCCGCGGGCAACTACGCACAGCTCGTCGCGCTTGAAGGTGGGTTCGCACAAGTGAAGCTCCCGTCTACCGAAGTGCGCAAAGTCAGCGAAAATGCATGGGCATCTATCGGCGCAGTTTCAAACGAAGAAAATCATTTGGTAAATATCGGAAAAGCCGGTCGCTCACGATGGCTCGGTATTCGCCCAACGGTCCGCGGTACTGCACAAAACCCAGTTGACCACCCATACGGAGGAGGTGAAGGACGCCAAGGCCGAGGCCGCCGCCGTGCAATTACGCGCTGGGGCAAGCCAGTGGGCAAGGGCCAGAAATCCCGCCGCGCCAAGAAATATTCCAATGTATTCATTGTGTCCAGACGAAGGGTTGGAAAGGGTAAATTAAATACTCCATAAGATACGAGCGGTACTAAGTCTTACCACTTCTCGCCCCGTGAGAAACTGTGGGCGCTTGCGCCCACAGTTTCTCTTGGGGTCTCCCGCCGAAAGGTTGGCAAAAACAAAAAATCAGCAATATAGTCGCTCGGAATTAATTTTCAACACCACGGATAAACCCCGCCAGCGCGGGGTTTTCCTATGCTCAGTTCGCTATCGTCAAGAGCCCTCGGAGACTCGGGTCATTGACGAACCAGCTGGCTCGCTTCCGCAATGTTCTTGAAAATTATTCCTCGCTTTAAGTCAAAAAGAAAAATTAATTCCTAGTTCTTTTTCTTAGATTTTATATACCCCACAAGTGCGCCGATGAGACAGCCTGCGGGTATGCGTGTTCTAGGAAAGATAGCCCGAGCGTCCTCTATCCCCAGACTGTCCACACTATATGAACAGTTCTGTTTCAGGTGATTTTTGATAGGGGGGTAAGTTTTCTTCCTTAGCAATAGAAGTTATCAATACGGCCTCATTACCAAGACTCTAAGCGAAGCTTGGGTTTTTTGAAATATTGCGCAGGACGATGAGTCCGAGCATAGCAAAAATCCAGTAGGTTTTTATGCGCGTTTCAAAAAGCCTAAGCCGAGCGGTCATTTGACAAAATAACCCCCTCTGGTAGGATACGCCCTACGCTCTCCCAAGAGAGCTGATTTATTTTTTATGTCTAGATCAGTCTATAAAGGGCCATATATATACCCAAAACTTCTTGAGAAGATTGCGGGCAAGAAACCAGACCAAGCTGGCGTTGTTCGCACATGGGCCCGCGCAAGCCAGATTGCTCCCGAAATGGTGGGGTTTAAGTTTGGCGTCCACAACGGAAGAGAACATATTGAAGTTTTAATCACCGAGGAAATGGTTGGACACCGCCTCGGTGAATTTTCGCCCACGCGAAAGTTTACTAAGCACGGCGGAAAGATGCAGAAGGAATTGGAAGCAAAGAAGAAAGAATCTGAAATCGCATCTGCGCAATCGGCCAAAGCACCTGCTGTAGCGAGTGGGGCACCAGCCGCAAAATAAATTCACCTGATAAAATTTTATATTATACGAAAATGTTTAATTATCCACCAAAAACCACTAGACCTAAAACTACCGTGATATTTGTTACCAATGTAAAAAATTTAGGCAGGTAAACCATGATTGAAGCAATTATAAAAAATCATCGCCAGTCTCCACGAAAAGTACGCCTCGTCGCGGATTTAGTGCGCGGCAAAAAAGTTGCCCATGCGCTGACCGTTTTGCAATTCCTCAGCAAGCGGGCATCTGAGCCAATATTGGGCGCAATTGAGAGCGCGGTGGCGAATGCAAAGAATAATTTTCAGTTGGGTTCTGACCGCCTCTATATTAAGGATATTCGTGTTGACGAGGGAGTTACCATGAAGCGTTTTATGCCTCGCGCACGAGGTTCAGCTCACGAGATTAAAAAGCGCACGAGCCGCATTATGGTGGCGTTGGATACGAAAGGTGATGAGACCCTTGCCGTGAAGAAACGCCAAGAGGCGCAAGCGGTTGAGGCAGAGGTAGCGGATTCACATTTAGAAAACTAAACATGTCGCATTCCGTACACCCGTATTCGCATCGCCTTGGCATCATCAGAGATTGGAAGTCTCGCTGGTTTGGGATGAAGGACAAGTATCGGGCAAATCTTCGCGGTGACATTATGTTGCGAGAATACCTCACCACACGTCTGCGCGATTTTTTTGTCAGTGGAGTTGAGATTGAACGCAACGAGAAACATTTTCGTATTATTATCCGCACGGCTCGCCCCGGAATGCTTCTGGGTAAAAGCGGTGAAGGAATTACAAACCTCAAGAAAGATTTAGATAAACAAATCAAGCGCCTTAAACTCGCGGTTACCCAGAACATTAAAATAGATGTTGAAGAGGTTCGCTCTCCGGAATCTAACGCGGCTATCTTGGCCAGAATGGTTGCTGAAGCTCTTGAAAAACGTTTGCCGTTTCGCCGTGTGATGAAGCAAATTATTGATAAAGCCATGGCAAATCGCGATGTGCTCGGGGTAAAAATCTACTGTGGTGGACGTCTTGGAGGCGCTGATATGGCTCGCACGGAAGCTCTGAAAAAAGGCCGCATCCCGCTTCAAACCCTTCGCGCAGATATAGATTTTGCACGAGACAAGGCGCACATGACCTATGGTGATCTTGGTATTAAGGTGTGGGTGTACCGGGGTGAGATCTTTAATGCAAACTTGAAAAATCAAAATGCAAAATAACAGTTCAAAATTTTTAAATTTTACATTGTCATTTTTAATTTTGAAATTTACATTTTAATCTATCGTCATGTTGTTTCCTAAAAAAGTTAAATACAGAAAGTGGCAAACGGGCCGCACCAATCAAAAGCTCAAACGCGTTGATTCGCGCGGCGCGCAGGTTTCGTTTGGTTCTTTCGGACTGAAAGCTCTTGCGCCCGGACGTATACGCAGTCAGCAAATTGAAGCGGCGCGAAAGACGATGTCACGTGTTGCAGGCAAGACCGGAAAAATTTGGATTCGCGTATTTCCTGACCGGCCTTACACGGCCAAAGCGGCGGAGGTGGGTATGGGTTCGGGTAAAGGCGACCCGCAAGGATACTGCGTAGATATTCGCCCAGGGCGGGTCATTTTTGAGATTGATGGTTTGGCCGATGTGGATGCGCGAGAGGCCTTGCGAAAGGCAGGGACTAAGTTGCCTGTTAAAACCAAGGTTATTAGCCGCGATTTAGTTTAGAAAATTCAGGAGTGAAACGATTTGCCCGAACAAATTTTTGGAAAAAAATTTGCACGGGCAAGTAATTTACTTAACTCCGCCCTAATTTCACAACACAAACAATGAAAAAAGTAAGCACAAATGAATTTCACAGTATGCGATACGAGGATATTTTCTGTCCAGTAAAATTAGGGCGGGATGATGATTTTTATCATCGCTTCGCTTCAGTAAAAATCAATCATGGAAGCTTCTGAATTAAAACAGAAAACAGAAAAAGAACTCACGGTACTTTTGGATACAAAGCGACGCGATCTTTGGAAGTTCCGTTTCGGTGCTTCAGGGAGTAAAGCCCGCAACGTTAAAGAGGGGAAGACTCTGCGACGTGATATTGCACGGATTCTGACCGTTCTTACTGGAATGCATGCCCTGCGAAAAAATAATTTCTGAATTGGCTCCCGTTAGAAATAGGTCGCGTAGTGCGACCGTTGCGGGTCAGAGAAAAGTAAGTAATATAAACAGGGTTCAAAGTATTAGCTAAGAAACATTAATTAACTAGAGGATTTCTAACGGGATGGAACAAAATGATAAACAAAAGAATACACGTTCCGAACGACTTCTCACCGGAGAAGTAGTTTCAACCAAGATGAAAGATACGATTGTGGTATCGGTGGAGAGTTACCACAAACACCCGAAGTACGGAAAATATATTCTGCACAGCAAGCGCTTCAAGGTGCACGACCCTGGCAATACGGCTGTCATGGGTGAAATTGTCTATATTAAAGAAACACATCCGATTTCTAAGGATAAACATTTTAAACTTGCAGGGAAGAAAACTGTTAAGACCCCTGAAGCGGAGGCATAAAAAACTACTATGATTCAACCACGATCAATTGTAAAAATCGCAGATAATTCAGGTGCCAAAATAGGGCGCATTTTCAAGGTTCTTGGCGGTAGTCGCAAGCGTTACGCACGTATCGGCGATCGCGTAGTGCTCTCCGTGCAAAAGGCAGAGCCTCGTAAAACGATCAAAAAGAAGGATGTTTTGCAGGCGGTGGTGGTGCGTCAGCGCCAGGCACTTAGACGTAAGGACGGTTCGTATATACGTTTTGATGAAAATGCTGTAGTGATTCTGGAAAAGGACAAAATGGAACCAATTGCCGGTCGTGTGTTCGGTCCGATTCCACGCGAGATTGCAGATATGGGTTATCAGACGATTGCTTCACGAGCGCCTGAAATTATTTAGAAAATTCAGGAGTGAAACGATTTGCCCGAACAAATTTTTGGAAAAAAATTTGCACGGGCAAGTAATTTACTTAACTCCGCCCTAATTTCACAACACAAACAATGAAAAAAGTAAGCACAAATGAATTTCACAGTATGCGATACGAGGATATTTTCTGTCCAGTAAAATTAGGGCGGGATGATGATTTTTATAGTCGTTCATAGTATACTCACTCCTTAAAAATCTATCATGCACATAAAAAAAGGCGACAACGTAATAATCATTTCAGGAACAGACAAAGGCAAGAAAGGAAAAGTGCTCAAGAGTTTTCCTGTGCTTGGGAAAGTAGTTGTTGAAGGTGTTAATATGCATAAAAAACATCAGGGGCCAAAGAAGAGCAACCAAAAGGGGCAAGTGGTAGAGAAAGCCATGCCGGTGAACGCTTCAAATGTTTCAGTTGTTGATCCCTCAAGTGGCAAACCTACCCGTGTAGGAAAGAAACTTGTTGGTGAAAAATCTGTCAGAATTGCAAAGCGCAGCGGCGCCACACTTTCTTAAACATATGCAAACAACCAAAGAAAAACAGAAGAATGCATTCAAAACGCTGGAGAAATCTCTAGGCCTCGTTAATGTGATGCAGGTACCGCGACTTGTAAAAATTGTGGTGGGCGTGGGCACCGGTTCATTTAAAGATAAAAAGAAGAATGAAATCGTTGTAGATCGCATCGCGAAGATCACAGGCCAAAAAGCTGCTCCGCGTGGAGCAAAAAAGTCCATTGCTTCATTTAAATCTCGTCAAGGAGATGTGGTGGGGTATCAAGTAACTCTTCGTGGTGCTCGTATGCAAGATTTTCTTGACCGGCTTATAAATATCGCATTGCCACGTACGAAAGACTTTAAAGGGCTTTCCACGGATTCCATTGATGAAATGGGTAATCTTACGCTTGGCATCAAGGAACACACGATTTTTCCGGAGACTGCCGATGAAGATATCAAAGATGTATTTGGTCTTGCGGTCACCGTTGTGACTACGGCAAAGAGCAAAAAAGTGGCGCGAGAATTTCTCACCTATCTCGGTTTCCCCTTCAAGAAATAGAGGAGAGAGATTTTCGTTTCTTATAGATTCAAAACTGCGATTTTGTGGAGTTCTGATTCTCTCAACCTATATACCCTACACAATAAGAATGCTATAGCATTCTTATTGTGTAGGGTATTGTTCGGATACTTTATAGACCAAAACTGTTTCGCAGGACGCTGTCGTTTTCCATTTGGTCAACAATGAGATATAAAACATCTTTGCCAAAGTGAAAATCTATCTTGAGTAAGGCAATGAAGTCCTCGCAATCGTATGGATATACCCACACACTATCTTGTAATCGTTTAAATCCCACCGCTATTAATGTCTCTCTCAGTTTATTTCTCAATCTTTTCTTCTGCTCTGTGATATCAAAGATAAGCACCCTCCATTTTTTGTCCCATCGACGCGGTTTTTTTATTCTATACTCTGATGACTGCGCCTTGCGCAAGAGCGACTCGCCTTTTTGAGTTAGACGCAGGAAACCACTTTTGTATTCAATGAGGTCGTGTGCTATAAGTCGGTTGCGTGCCCGATTAATACTGTCGCGTCGAGGTTTCTTTATAACGCCCATTTTGCCGAGCGCACCCATTACATTTGGAGCAACTACGGAAATAGCAAGCATCCCTGTAATAGCGATACTTGCGAGCATAGCCTTCTGAATATTTGTAATTCTAGTTCTCTTTTTACTATCTTTTTCAAGTTGTCCCATACTTTTTCTTTTGTACTTATGTTTGCATAAGCATACCACAATAAGAATGCTATAGCATTCTTATTGTGGTAGGTGATATCCACAGGAGTTGGGGAAGTCGACAGGCTTGTTTTTTCCTTGTGTTACAATGTTTGTATGCCTGTAACTGCTGAACTTACTCAATACGTAATCCAAGCCCGCGCATCGGGGCTTTCTGATGATGCTATTCGTGCAGAACTCCTTAAAGCTGGTTGGAATCCAACGGATGTTGATGCAGTAGTGCCTCCGAGCACTCCTTTACCTCCATTGCCAGTCTTACAGCCTGCATTTACAAAGGAAATTCAGGGAGCCGGGCCAGTCGAGGCGCGTCCACGTAGAAGTCATCTGCCATTTGTCATTACTGTCATTCTGCTCCTTCTTGTAGGAGGAGCTGTCTATTATTTCCTGCCGGATATTGTTGGGGTGGTTATGAAGCTTACGAATAATGCGGCCCCTGTTGTACCTGTAGAAAACCTTCCTGCAAATAACACGCCGGCTCCCGCCCAACCGATCACTACTAACACTGACACTACTGGCTGGCAGACATATCATGATGATAAGTACGGGTTTGAGTTTATGTATCCACCAACAGAGATTCATCGGGATGTTGATATTGCTACTTATACAACAGATGCGGGCGTCATTGTTACAAGTATCCCTTTTGCAGGAAACTCTCTTATTTCTGCAGAAAGTAAAAGCCGAGATTATACTGACCTACCTCAGTATTTGGAAAAAGTTGCGCAAAATATCAGAGATGTCAACGCTAAAGCGAAGAATGAAGATTATAGAAATTCAACCGTTAATATTGAGAAAACTATTTTAGGTGGGCAGGATGCTTACGTTGTTAAAACCATAGGAAAGGTGGGGCAAAGTCACGATTTTTTTGTTGATAGAGGAAGTTATTTGTTCCACCTCAATTTCCCTTTCTACACTATAGACCCTTCAAATCCTGACTACCAAAAGCCACTCTTTCAAAAAGATAGGGAGATGAAAGCATTAATTGAACAAATGATTACGACTATCAAATTCTTCCCACTCTAGATCCCCCATAAATTTCTGGTTTGACACCCTTTTCTCTCTTTGCTAGTATGGCCTGACGCTTAAGGGCGTTTTGAAAGATCTATCCGCACACCTTTTCCTCCTGTGCGGAGAGATGGGAAAGGGGTCGGGGAAACGGGAGTTTCTCCGCGGAGGAGAGCAGTGAGTGAAGCGAGTATTGAGAACCGAGAGGTTCTTAAACTTAAAGCTTTACTGCTGCAGGAAAGCTTTAAGTAGTTGGCACTGTTGGAATCTAGGCCTTTGTACCCGGCAGTTACGGATAAGGCGCTAAATACCCACCGAACCAACGACCTTTTTTGTTTACCCGGTAAAGTTTTTGCTCTCGTACGCCAGAGGCGTACAGGCAAAGCCAAGAGCAAAAAGTTTTTCGGGTGAAAAAATCATGGCAAAAACATCAACAGTTGCACGGTCGCAAAAGAAGCCTAAATTTTCCTCACGGATAGTACGGCGCTGTTTTCGTTGCGGTCGCAAGAGAGCGTTTATGCGCGATTTCGGTCTCTGCCGCATTTGTTTCCGTGAATATGCTAATGAGGGCATGATACCAGGCGTACGAAAATCATCATGGTAGAGTTAGCTGAAAATTATCATCTGCGGCGTTGCGGGCTCCGATGCTCCCTCACAATAGGGGGACTATTGCTCGGTTCGCTTCTCGCCCGCGCCTTGTAGCTGAAGAATTTTCAACAAACTCACAAAACAAATGGTAAAGGACAACATTTCAGATTTTATTGTGAAGCTATCTAATGCGGGTAAGGCCGGCAAGCCTACCGTTCTGTTTCCTTATTCAAAAATGATTGCCGCTATTGCAGAGGTGTTACACAAAGAAGGATATATCACACTTATTGAACGCAAAGGGAAAAAGATGGGTAAGTTTTTGGAAGTTACTCTTGCCTATGACGAAAGCAAACACGCGAAAATCAGCGGAGTTGCACGCGTTTCCAAACCTTCGCGACGCGTGTACGGTAAATCAAATCAGCTTTTTCCCGTGTTCAACGGACTCGGTCGGCTCGTACTTTCCACCCCTAAAGGCATTATGACCGGAGGCGCTGCGCGCAAAGAGCATTTAGGAGGCGAGCTGCTCTTCAAGATCTGGTAGATCTTGAAGAAATGTAAAATGCAAATCTCAAAATGAAAAATTACAAAACAACATACATGCAGGCTCGGATTTCAAACACTTTCAATCTTGAATTATCATTTTCAATTTTGATTTTTTAACTTTAAATTATTAACATGTCACGTATCGGCAAAAAACCAATTCCAGTTCCTAAAGGCACAACCGTCACGGTGTCAGGTAGAAACGTGTCCGTGAAAGGGCCTCTGGGAGAGCTCTCACGCGAATTTAAGTCATCTGTAGCTATAGAAATAACTGCAGATTCCGTGACGGTGTCCCCTAAAATATTGACGAACGAGACGAAAGCGCTTTGGGGCACGTATGCATCTCTTATCAAAAGTATGATGGCGGGAGTCAATAAGGTTTTTGAAAAGCGGTTGGCGATAGAGGGTATTGGATATAAAGCAGACGTAAAGGGGACCGACATTGTTCTGGCTCTTGGTTTTTCACATCCCGTCAAGATTGCCATACCGACAGGTTTGAAAGTGGTTACCGAGAAGGGCTTGATTACTGTTTCCGGTATTAATAAAGAAGAGGTAGGTCGCTTTGCCGCGGAGCTCAGATCGCTCAAAAAACCTGAGCCCTACAAAGGGAAGGGAATCCGTTACCAGGGAGAAGTTATCAAGATGAAGCAGGGTAAGAAGGCTGCCTCAACCACTGCGTAACTATATGTCTAAAGCTATCCAAAACAGAGCACTACGCTTACGCACTCGCCGCCATACGAGGATTCGTTTTCGTGTACGGGGGACAGCAGACCGCCCTCGCTTGTCAGTGTTTCGTTCAAACCATTTTATGTATGCACAGCTTATTGATGATACCAACGGTAAAACGATTGCCGCCGCTTCAACCAAAGACCTCAAAGGAAAGACCATGCTCGCGAGAGCTGCCGAGCTTGGAAAAACTATTGGGGACCTTGCGCTCGGCAAAAAGATGAAGAAAGTTGTCTTTGACCGTGGAGGGTATGTGTACACGGGTCGGATCAAAGCTATCGCGGACGGCGCGCGCGCGGCGGGGTTGATATTTTAAATGAAAATTAAGGAGTAAAGCGACTATAATTTACTTAACCCCGTGGAATAGGCAATTCAATACAATGAAATACATACAAATCACAACTAATAGTAAGGCAAACAGCAAGGTCCGAGGTATTATTCCACGGGGTGGTGATTTTAATACTCACTTCGTTCGTTAAAAATCAATCATGGCTGACGAAATAATCAAAACAGAAACAGACGACAAGGGCGAACCAGTTGCACGAGTTGCACCAGTTGTAGCTGTGGAGAGCGGTACTCCCGTAGCAGTTGTGCCAAAAGATGAAAAACGACCGGTCCGCGGGGCGTTTAGAGATCGTCAACCTTTGCGCAAGAAAAACTTCAGACGTTCTGGACGTCCGGAGCGGGCGCGTCAGGAATTTGACCAGAAAATCATAAATATTCGCAGAGTCGCTCGCGTTTCTACCGGTGGCCGACGCTTTAGCTTCTCTGTTGCAATGATTTTGGGGAATCGCCGTGGTTCTGTTGGGGTAGGTACCGGCAAAGGAGCAGACACGGCAATTGCGATTGAAAAATCAATTCGTGATGCGAAGAAACATATGATTCAACTTTCTCTAACCCCTTCTTTTTCTATCGCGCATCGCATTGAAGCAAAATATTCAAGCGCCAGAGTGATGATGATGCCGGCGCCTGGTCGCGGTGTGGTGGCGGGGAGTGCTGTGCGCAACGTTATAGAGCTTGCGGGTATAAAAGATATCACGGCTAAGATTTTTTCTCCGAGCAAGAACAAACTTAATGTCGCCCGCGCTGCGATGCAAGCGCTTCATACTCTGCGATTAGGGAAAGTATTAGCTAAAGACGTCTCAGCGGAACCTAAATTACCCGTGTCGTCCTCCTAATGAAAAATGTAAATCTCAAAATGAAAAATGACAATTTAAAATTGGAGAGAGTAGGAAAGGTGCAGAGAATTTTGCATTGTCATTTTGAACTTTGATTTTTTAATTTTGAATTATTACCATGCAAATGCATAACATACAAAGAAATACCAAGCGGAAATACTCACAGTCAGTGGGACGTGGTGGCAAGCGTGGAAAGACATCCGGACGCGGTACCAAGGGCCAGAAAGCGCGGTCCGGCAGGAAGATACGTCCTGAGATACGGGATGTCATTATGCGTTTGCCCAAGTTACGAGGCCGTGGAAAGAATATCAACCAAAGTATACAAGCGGATGCGGTAATCGTTGATATTGAGCTTTTAGAAAAACGATTTGAGGCGACCGAAGTGGTGACACCACAGACGCTGTTAGAAAAAGGTTTGATTGAGAGCGTAAGCGGCGTACTGCCCAAAGTTAAGATCCTGGGTTCAGGTGAACTGACCAAAAAGCTTTCCATAGTGGGGTGCAGTGTATCGGCTGGAGCAAAGACAAAGATAGAAAAAGTGGGGGGAAAAATCACCGCATAACACATGAATCCCGTTAGAAATAGGTCGCCGAAGGCGACCGTTCGGGGTCAGAACGAAGTGAATAACATGTATACTATGCCTAAAATTATGAATACCACATTAATAAACTATTAGATTTCTAACAGGATGAATACGTTTCTGGAAAAATTAAAGCTTGTGTTCAAGGATCCGGTACTTCGCAACCGTGTGTTCTTTACGATTGGTGCCCTCATCATCTTCCGCTTGCTCGCGATTATACCTATTCCCGGTATTGATCCGTTGCAGCTGAAAAATTTGTTTGCCAACAATCAATTCTTGGGTCTCCTGGATATTTTTTCAGGCGGCGGGCTTTCCACATTTTCCATCATGATGCTTGGCGTTGGACCCTTTATTACCGCTACGATCATCATGCAATTGTTAACGATGGTTTTTCCGAAGCTCAAAGCCTTGTATCAAGAAGAGGGGGAAGCGGGACGTATGAAATTTGCACAGTATTCTCGCCTGTTAACGATACCACTCTCTATTATCCAAGGGTACAGCTTTATGATACTTCTTGAACGACAGCAGGTAGTGACCAATATAGGTTCGTTCAGTATGTTAATTAATATTGTCATTATTACAGCCGCCTCGCTCCTTTTGATGTGGATCGGCGAGCTCATCACCGAATTCGGTATTGGCAACGGCGTCTCGCTCCTTATTTTTGCCGGTATTGTGTCGCGTATTCCTGCGGTTACGAGTCAACTTGCGTTTACCTTTGATGTTTCGCAAATCCCACTTTATCTTGGGTTTCTTGTTGCAGCTCTCTTGATCGTGTTGGGCGTCGTCGTGGTGACGGAAGCGGAGCGTCCGATACCGGTGACATATGCGCGACGGGTGCGCGGCATGAAGGTGTATGGTGGAGTCTCCACGTATTTGCCGCTACGTCTCAACCAAGCTGGCGTTATTCCGATCATCTTTGCGCTTTCTATTTTGCTTTTTCCCCAGGTCATCGTGAATCTTCTCTCAGGTTTTGATAATGTGATTGTACAAGCGATTTCCGGAGCTCTGCTTTCACTACTCTCAAATCTTTGGTTGTATTCAAGCGTGTACTTTGTCTTGGTGGTTGTATTTACCTATTTCTACACGGCAGTGACCTTTGATCCTCATACGCTTTCCACCAATCTCCAGAAAAATGGTGCATTTATCCCCGGTGTCCGGCCGGGTCAATCAACCGCTGACTACATTTCGCGCATTTTGACGCGAATCACTCTTGTCGGCGCTCTCTTTTTGGGTCTGGTTGCAATTTTGCCTCTCGCGATGCGCGCGATTACAGGCATTGCCGCGCTTACCATCGGGGGCACGGCGCTTCTGATTGTGGTATCCGTGGTGCTTGATCTCATGAAGAAAATTGACGCGCAAATATCAATGCGTGAGTACTAGGGCAGTGCAATTTTCTCACGGTATACCACGAGTATGAATCCCGTTAGAATTAGGTCGTCCGCCACGGACGACCGTGAGAAGACAAGCGAAAGTTGGCGCTATGAAGCTTAGTCAAAAAAATTACGAGAAAATTATTAACAAACTATTAGATTTCTAACGGGATGAACATTTTGCCAAGCGTTTTTATTTTTACCGGGCGGTCAGGGTGTGGCAAGGGCACGCAGGCGGAGCTTTTGATGAAGCGTCTCAAGGAAGTTGACCCTAATCGGGTGATTGTGTATTTGGAAACAGGGAAATTGTTCAGGGAATTTATAAAGGGAGATACCTATAGCCAGCAGCTTTCCAAGAAAAATTATGATGAGGGTGGTTTACAACCGCAATTCTTGACGATATCCATGTGGTCGCAGTTTTTTATCAACATTGTCAAGCCTGACGCGCATGTGATTATGGATGGTACTCCCCGAATATACAACGAAGCTTTTGTCTTAGATTCAGCGGTGAAGTTCTATCATTGGCCAAAACCCCACGTCTTCTACCTCAACATTTCGCGCGAAGCCGCGGTGGCGCGCCTTATGGGGCGTGGCAGAATGGACGACAATGTTGACGATATCAATGCTCGTCTGAATTGGTTTGATACCCATGTGGCCAAAGCGCTGACATTTTTTCATGACAATCCGGACTATTTTTTTCATGAGTTGCACGGTGAATTGCCGGCTGATGAGACACACAATGAAATTTTACAGCTCGCCGGTTTCCCCCGTTAGCTCATAGTTCTTAAGGTAGGAAAATGATTACGATTAAAACCACGGAAGAAATTAATCTCTTGCGCGAAGGCGGGTGGCGCTTGGCGGAGATTCTTGCCGAGGTGGCGCGGTTAGTTAAACCGGGTGTCACGGGAAAAGAATTGGATATGCTGGCCGAGAAACTGATTCGTGAAGGTGGCGACGTGCCGTCTTTTCTTAATTACCGATCACGAGGGAAAGGCGTCGCGTATCCTGCAAGTCTTTGTGTCTCGGTCAATGACCAGGTAGTGCACGGCCTTCCTACGGGCACACAAATTATAAAAGCGGGTGATGTGGTTTCGCTAGATTTGGGGCTTATACACCAAGGTTTATTTTTAGATTCGGCTTTGACGCTGGGTGTCGGAAAGATTGACACGATTGCCCAGAAGCTTATTGGGACAACGCGCGAATCTCTCTCAATCGGTATTGCGCACGTTGTGGCGGGTAAGCACGTTGGAGACATCGGCTATGCCATTGAACGTTTTATTAAACCTCATGGCTTCGGAATCGTCCGCGAGCTCGCAGGGCATGGTGTGGGGTACGAGGTGCATGAAGACCCCTATATTCCCAATTACGGAAAGCGAGGCGCAGGTGCAGAATTAAAGAAAGGGATGGTTGTTGCGATAGAGCCCATGATTAACGAGGGAGGTGATGAAATTTTCTTGGACAAAGATGGATTTACGTATCGCACTCGTGATGGTAAGCGTAGCGCACATTTTGAACATACCGTGCTTATCACTGATGGTGAGCCAGAGATACTGACACAGGCTTAAAGATATCCACCTTTGAGGCTAGAAATGTGTTGACAGTGTTTGTATACACGGGCGACAATGAAGTTGTAACTATGAGAGGTGTGTTTGAACAGCCGGAGATAGTAAATGAAAGCGAAGCAGAGAAGCGATTCAAAGATGCTTTGCAGCAATTTGACGATGTGTCAGGCGACAAAGAGCGAATGCAAGCTGCACTTATAGATGCAGAAGTTGTCGCAAAAGATATAGAAGATGAAGAACGCAAGGCAGAAGCTATTGCACAGGTAGAAGTGCTTAAAAAAACACTCTGAACATAGAGCTGGTAAATAAAAACGAGCCCAGAAAATTCCGGACTCGTTCGATTCGTTAGTAGTCGATTACCTCGTCAACGAGGCCCCATCTGACTGCACTCTCGGCATCAAATCTGCCTTGTGCGCCAGGTGCCATCATCTTGGCTAGTTCTGCAGGTGGAATTTTGGTCCGCTGTTTTATAAGCGATTCCGTTTCCCGTTGCCGATATCTGCACTTCTGCACGGTGCTTTCAGGTAACCTGTTGGTTTCAGTGACCATGGTTACCGGAAGCGTCACCTCTACGGCATGCAGAAACATCTTTCCCCGTTTTCTTATTTTTCGCAATCCGCAACTGATTGCGAGTAGACTTGCTGCCGATGCAGCTCTGGTTACGATACATGAAGTCTGGAACTTCTCAGTGCGGAGATAGGTGATGAGATCAAAGACCTCATCATGATCACCGCCCCGACTTGAAATCTCAAAAAGCACTTCCTTGTCGCCCGTCTCGAGTGCTTTCTGAAGCTGAATTCTGACTTTCTCCAACTGACCGGAATCCAGCTCTCTAATAGGTACTCTTTGCACACCGCATCACCTCCTCTCTGGTTGCGTCTAATACGCAACGTGCTACAATTGTTTCTAAAGATAATAGTAGATTATTATTATCAGATTGTCAAGTATCATTAGTATTTCATAAATATATGGGTAACAAAATGGAAAATGCGGATGCGGAGGCTTCAAAGGAAAACAAACCGGAGAATTCTGAAAGTTTTCGTTTGGATGTCGTTATAAATGGTGTGTTGGAAAGATTCACCAGCAGAGCAGAGTACCGCAAGTGGCTTGAAGAACAGCTTAACGAGCAGGCATAGCAAAAACGGGCTATCTTAAGTACACAAAACACACCTTGTAGGGTGTGTTTTGTGTAGGCGTTGCTATAATAAAGCCTATGGAATCCCGTTAGAAATTAAACGGTTATGAATCCTGTAAGTATTGATGTACTTGCCATTTAATTGCAGGATCACCGGGCGTATAACACTACAACGGAAGCGCTCGTTATAAGCAATACCGTGATAAAATATCAACCACATTATCAAACGATAAACGATAGTGGCGACTCCTGTATCTGCAGGAGCGCTTCCTATTTCTAACGGGATGGAATTAAAAGCTCAAGTGCCTGAAACGACATTCAATTCACCCGAGGAGGAATTACGATTTTTGCGTGAGCAAGTTGCACACAAGGAGCAAGAACTCTCGTCAGGGCAATTAGAGCGAGCACCAGAACAAGGCGCGAGAGAGGTGGTTTCTGCGTACAAGCAAGTTCCTACGGAAGCGGTGCTCGCTCCTTCCATGCGTATGAGCGAAGGAGAAGTGGTTCAACTTTCCGCAGAATTGGCACCAGAGGCGCATGACGCACAAGTATTGGAACTTGCGAAGCTCGTTATGGAACGAGGGATTAAGAACGCTCTCGCGGTGGTAGAGCGTCTTCACGATCCTCATCTTGAAGACGATTTTGAGCGTTTCCTTGTTCAATATGTGAAAGCCGGGTATGACACAGGTCTCGGCGCTCGCGACCCACTGTACAAAGCTCTGCAGATGACTCTGTATGAAATCACTCTCCCCGAACGCGACCCCTCTGCACCTGAAAAACCTCTCAAAGAGCTTCTCTCTTCTATGGAGCAATTTTATTCAGGCATGATGGCAGTTAAAGACAAAGATATTGTTGGGCCAAATTACTTTACGCTTGAGCTTGCCGTTGCCAATGGAAGTGAGGAATTCGTATTTTATGCCGCGGTGCCGGATTCAAAACGAGATCTTTTTGAAAAACATATTCACGCAATTTTTCATAACGCAAAAGTGATTGAATTCAAGAATGATTATAATATTTTCAATCAACAAGGAGCCTCGGTTGGTTCCACTGCACGATTGACGGCTGATCACGCGTTTCCTATCCGCACCTACGAATCGTTTGACCACGACCCCTTAAATGCTTTGCTCCAGAGTTTTTCCAAAATAGACAAAGATGGGGAGGGGGCGGCAATACAGCTGGTGTTCAAGCCCGGCGGTGACGGGCGCACGGGCCGCTATAAAGCCATTATTGGCGATTTACAGAAGGGAAAGAAGCTCAAAGAAGCATTGGATAAGCCCGAAACTGTCGGTGGGCATGTATGGAGTTTTGCAAAGGAAGTAGGAAGCGAACTTTTTGGTTCAGCAAAAAAGAAAAAGGAAGACGAGGAAAAAGAAAAAGATCCGCTTGTCGTTGACGAGATTGCTCTTGAGCAAGTAAAGCGTAAGAGCGAGAGTCCTGTCGCGGAAGTGAACATCCGGCTTATCGCCTCGTCGCGCAGTGAAGGGGAAGCGCTTGATATTCTCTCGGACATGGAGTCGGCATTCAACCAGTTTGAGAATACGCATGGCAACAGCATAAAATTTGAACGGTTTAAAGGAGTAAAACTCGCCGATTTTCTTCGGGATTTCTCGTTTCGTCAGTACGAACAGAAGCGTGAATTACCGCTGTCGCTTCGCGAGCTCACCACCATGTTTCATTTCCCCTCCACCGTCATTCGTTCATCACCAGAATTAAAGGTTGCAAAGGCGGGTAGTTCGCCAGTGCCCGTGGGTCTGCCGCGAGAGGGGCTTCTTTTGGGTGTTAATCGGGACGGAGGAAAAGAGACGGGTATTTATATGTCGTCAGAAGATCGTTTGCGACACTTCTACTGCATTGGTCAGACCGGTACGGGTAAAACCACTTTGCTTAAAAATATGATTGCGCAGGATATTGCGGCAGGTCATGGAGTATGTTTTATAGACCCGCACGGAAGTGACATTAACGATATTCTAGCGGCTGTACCACCGGAGCGTTTTGAGGATGTTGTCTACTTTGATCCGGGGCACGTGGAACGGCCGATGGGACTTAATATGCTTGAATATGATCAGCGATTTCCCGAGCAGAAAACATTTGTAGTCAACGAAATGCTTTCAATCTTTAATAAACTGTTTGATATGAAGACCGCTGGTGGTCCTATGTTTGAACAATATTTCAGAAATGCGGCGCTGTTGGTACTTGAAGATCCAGAATCAGGAACCACGCTCATTGACCTTTCACGCACCCTCTCCGACAAACAATTCCGCGCCGCTAAGCTTGCACGTTGTAAAAATCCTATTGTGGTGCAATTCTGGCGCGAGGTTGCCGAAAAGGCAGGGGGTGAGGCGGCATTAGCCAACATTGTGCCCTATATTACTTCTAAATTTGACGGGTTCCTCTCAAATGACATTATGCGCCCTATCATCGCACAGGAGCGTTCCACGTTCAATTTCAGAGAGATTATGGATAGTCGCAAGATCTTGCTCGTTAATCTTTCAAAAGGACGTCTCGGTGATATCAACTCACATCTGTTGGGTCTTATCATTGTTGGGAAAATCCTTATGGCGGCGCTTTCGCGTGTTGATTCGCTTGGACACGATACCCCACCGTTTTATCTCTATATTGATGAGTTTCAAAATGTCACGACCGACTCTATTTCCATTATTCTTTCCGAAGCGCGCAAATACAAACTTTCGCTGAACATTGCCCATCAATTTATCAAACAACTTGATGAGCGTATTAAAGACGCGGTGTTTGGGAATGTAGGTTCGCTTGCAAATTTCCGTGTTGGTGCAGAAGACGCTGAATTTCTGGAGAAACAGTTTGCGCCGGTCTTTTCCGCTCGCGACATCATCAATTTGGACAATCGCCATGCGTATATGCGACTTTTGGTCAATGGCCGCCCCGTTAAACCCTTCAGTATGGAGACGATTGCTCCACCGCACGGTAACGCAGGCCAAACGGAAAAACTTAAAGAGCTTTCATATATGAAATACGGCCGGCCACGGGAGGAAATTGAAGCGGAGGTGATGGGGAGATACAATCCTACTGGTAAGTAGGATTGATCGGAAAGTGAACCGCAAGTAGCGAACAGCTATAGAGAAGACGGTAGAAAATTCATCTTAGGGTTTCCAGCTTGGAATCAGCACAAGCGTTGCGGCACGGCTGGTTTTGTTGTACGATTGGTTTATGTTTGCCGAAGAAATGAAATTAAAAATAGCGGAAATTGCCGAAAAACACGGGCTTGATCTCGTTGTTTTGTTCGGCTCGTCGGCGAGAGGAACACATCGCGCTGGAAGTGACATTGACATAGCTGTGTTTTCAAAACACCTAGCCGACATTTCACTTGTCGCGGAAGAAATTGCAAGCGCAATAGGCCGTAATGATGTTGAGGTGGCGGACCTATCTCATGCCTCGTCCTATCTCATGCGCGCCGTGGCAGAAGACGGCATTGTTCTTTTTGAGTCGCAAAATGATTTTTTTGAGGAGTGGAAAATATATGCCCGCAATGTTTGGTTTGACACGGCGCGGCTACGCGCCCGGCAAAAACACGCTCTGAAGTCGTGGGCGAGAAATTACGAAACAAAAAATGCCTGAAGTTTTTTCAAAAAAGATCTCTTTACTCAAGGGATATGCAAGTAATCTCGCTGATTTTCTTGCAAAATGCCGGGGCGATAAAAAACCGGATGACGCTGTATTTTTGTCCATCGAAAGACTTTTTCAGCTTATGGTGGATGAAGCGGTGGACATCAACGCCATGATTTTAGAGCAAGAGCATAAACCGTTCCCGGACACTAATCAGGGGACGTTTGAGACGCTTGCAGATATCGGCATAATTTCCAAAGGTCTCCGCGCGAAGATCGCTGGTTCTGTCGGTTTGCGGAATCGCCTTGTCCATCGCTATGAGACGGTGCAGAAAAAAGTTCTTGTGGAAGAAGCGGTTAAATACCTCGCGGCCTATAAAGAATATTTGGTTGTTATCGTGAAGAAATTTCTTTGATTCGGCCGTCCGAGGGAGGAAATTGAAGCCGAGGTGGTTGGGAGATACGCTAAACCTAAAGAACCTAGCTCAATTGCGCCGCCTGTGCCGCCCAAGGTATTACCTATTCATATGAATCTTGAACAGCCAAAAGAAGAATTTTTTCACGAAAGGACGACTGAAGAATTGCGTTTGCACAATCTTATTCAAGTTGAACTGATGAAGCGGTATGCGCGTATGCAAAGGCTTTCAAATCACGATGCTGCACTAGAGTGGACCGATAAACGCCATTTCTCAAAAACTTTTTCGGACATCGTTAAGGAACACCCTGAACTCTACGAGCAATATTCAAAAGATCCAGAGGCGACTCTTTCAAAGATTGAAGCGATACTGTATGGTTCGGAGAGTTTAGAACAGGCGGCTTAAGACTGAATGTTGCACCATCCATCGTTTCTGATAAGATGATAGTTCATGGGTAAAAAGACACATCTTAAATTTGAACAAACACTCGCTATCGTTAAGCCCGATGGGGTACAGCGTTCGCTCGTGGGCGAAATCATAAAGCGATTTGAGCAAGTGGGCTTAAAATTGGTAGCGGTAAAGATGCTTGTGCCAACGACTGACCACGTTGAACAGCACTATACCCTTGATCCAAATTGGCGTCGGGTAACGGGGGAGAAGACTATTAAAGGATACAAAGCGAAAGGTATGACTCCACCTTCAGAAGACCCACTTGAAATTACGGCGAAGATTCTCGCGAACTTAAAAAAGTACATGACTTCGGGCCCCGTGGTTGCGATGGTCTGGCAGGGGGCACATGCCGTGGGGATTGTCCGTAAACTTGTCGGAGGCACCGAACCGCTTACCTCTGATGTTGGCACGATCCGTGGAGATTACGTGCTGGACTCGTACCAAATGTCTGACACCGACAATCGCGCGGTACGCAACCTCATTCACGCTTCAGGTTCAGTGGAGGAGGCGAACATGGAAATTAAGCACTGGTTCTCTGGCAAAGAGGTTACCGCCTACAAACTTTTCCAGGAACAGGTTACCTACGACGTGAACCTTGACGGCATCTTGGAGTAGTCTTGCAACAGGATTTTGTTAATAAACTGTTCATAAGCAGTCTATAAATTGTTGAAGAATTTCTCTTTGCGTGGCGTATTTGTGTAAAAAAGTTTTCTGCGTCAGATTTCTTTTGACTTGCTTTTCTTAAACTATGGCCCACACTTATCTACGAGGTTCATTGTTACCCAGCAAGCTGTGTTTTAACACTAATTAATGCTTCACCTCGCAGTCTCCGATGAGTGTAACCCATTCTGACGGGCATGCGGACAGAGGCAAAATATTTAATTTTTTCTTGTCTTGGGTACCATAACCTCCCCAGAATTGCTCCCGCTTTGGCGGGGGCGATTCTATTAGTTAGTTTTGCCCGAAGGCATTTTTTGTGCCGTACTATACGGATGTGTATTGTTCGCTCGCGTCTTAGCGTTATACTATAGGCAGGGTTATTTGACGTATTAACTCTATAACAAACATAAGGGAGCCCGAAATGCTGTACTCGTGTGAAGCCCTTCGGGGAATCTAATCGGGCACGCTGTGGCACCCACCTAGTTTAAAGCTAGGGTACATACTCAAGTAGCCCAATAAAAATATCCGCCACGAGGCGGATGTTTTTATTGCCTAGCGAGCGACGGCAACAAAGGGTTGAGGAGCGAATACCTGAAGTTCCGAAAGACCTGGTGAGATAGTTTTGAGTCTGTAACGAATGAACTAGCCACACGGTGTTGAAATGCGAGTGCCCGAAGCGTTTCAAAGACGGAGTCCGCTGCGGCGGATGAGTCGGGGTCGCGGAATTTTTCAGTAGAAAAATATCTGTGGCCTGAACCCGTAGGGTTTACTAGACCTTTATTTAGGGCTTACGCAGTTGGTGCCCTAAAGGACTGCGTTTTGTACTCACACGATAGCGTGACCAAAACGGGAGCATTTCTTCGTTGCGGAGTTCCCTTACCATTCGTAGCGTGCTGAGTCTGCTATACTATACTGTCATATGACGCGCAACATGCTTTATATCTCACTTGCCGGGGCAGCACTGTTGCAGGTCATGTTTTTTTTGGCAATCAGGCACGATCTATTCTGGCACCTATGGTGGTACGACATTCCCATGCATTTCTTGGGTGGCGTGGTTTTAGGCGGGCTCGGAATTTGGTTAGCTGGGGAGCTTCAAATGTGGCGTGGAAACGCCGGTGTGGATGCTACAGGTCTTACCGTGGTGTTTTTTGTTATGAGTATCGGAGGTGCGTGGGAGATTTTTGAATACTCTACGGGAAATACCTTCAACACGATTGGCAGTTATCCTTTGGATATCGTCAAAGACCTGGTGATGGATCTAACAGGGGCACTCGCCATATTTTTATATTTTCGCCGAAAATCTTTATCTGCATGAATATGAACTCTACATCGTCTATTACATTTTACGGAGGAGTAGGAAATGCGACCGGTTCCAACTTTCTCTTAACGGTTGCCGGCACCGCAAAGCCGTTCCATGTTATGGTTGACTGCGGCTTGTTGCAAGGCAGTAGCTTCGCGGCAGAGGAGAATAGAAAGCCTTTTCCATACGATCCGACTTCCATTGACTCTTTGTTTGTAACACATGCACACGCGGACCACATCGGGCGTATTCCCAAGCTGGTCCAAGCAGGTTTCCGCGGTCCGATTTACTCTACGCCCGAGACGAAAAGCATCGCAGAAATCATGTTTGACGATATGCTCCGTATCATGGCGCATGAGGCTGCCGAAGAAGGTAAGGAGCCAATGTACGATCAATCCGACGTCTCCGCTACTCTTTCACAATGGAAAGAGCTACCATACCACTCCCAGCTCTCACTTCCTGGGGGGGTCACCGTTACACCCAAGGATGCGGGGCATATCTTGGGCTCTTGCTTTTACGAATTCGTACGTGGAGGTCGCATGGTAGTTTTTTCCGGGGATCTCGGCAACACTCCTTCGCTACTTGTACGAGATACCGAGCCACTTACCGGTGCAACCTATTTAATTGTGGAGAGTGTCTATGGTGATAGAAACCATGAAGATAGGGACGAGCGACGCGAAAAGTTGCGTGAAGCGGTTATGCGCACGGTTGAAAAGAAGGGAGCGCTGGTCATCCCGTCTTTTTCAATTGAACGTACGCAGGTAATTCTCTACGAACTCAACAATATGGTGGAAGACGGACAAGTTCCCTCAATTCCTGTCTTTTTGGATTCGCCGCTTGCGATTAAGGTGACGGCGGTATATAGGCGAATGAAAAAAGATTTTAAACAATCGGTTCAAGATGAGATTGCGGGCGGCGATGACATTTTCAATTTTCCGCGCCTCAAATTTACCGCCTCGCCCCATGAGTCGCAGCATATCGGTCTTGTACCTAATCCCAAAATCATCATTGCAGGCGGGGGCATGTCGGAAGGCGGGCGGGTGATAGGCCATGAACAACACCTTCTGCCCGACCCTCGCAATACGTTGCTTTTGGTGGGGTATCAGGCTGTAGGAACAATGGGGCGCGAGCTTGCCGAAGGAGCTAAAACAGTTAGGATTAAAGGTCAGAGCGTGCCCGTGCGTGCCGAGGTTCGTATGATTAGCGGATATTCATCACACAAAGACTCCAATCACCTCGTTGAATTTGTCGCGGGTTCTGCAGAAACACTACAGTCTGTGTTTGTAGTAATGGGTGAGCCAAAGTCTTCAATGTTTCTTGCTCAACGAATACGCGATGAGCTCGGGGTAAATGCTGTTTACCCCGAGCTCGGCAGTATCTATCCGATTGAGTTTTAGTTGAGCTTGCTGGAAATTGCGATTTGCTGCGTTGCTGGTAGTGATACTCCCTTCACCATAGGCGGCCTATGGCTCGGTTCGTTTCTCCCCCGCGCCTGATTGAGCACAATCTCCTACTGGGTTGCACCTCATTAATGTATGGTACGTTCAGTTGCATAATGTTTGACATTAAATACCATTAGTATATACTTGTGGTGTATGAAAACACAGGTCAATCTAAAAATAGATTTAGATATTAAGAGAAAGGCGCAAAGGACAGCCAAAGATCTTGGACTTTCTTTGAGTTCGGTCGTGAACGCTTCATTGAAGCAGTTTGCTAAAACCGGTGAGTTTCACGTCTCTGTTGCGCCCAAAATGACTGCTCATCTTGAAAATCTTGTTACAGAGGCGCGTGAAGATTTTAAGCGTGGACGTGTCGGGGGGCCGTTTGGGACAGCGAATGATTTTTTGAAATATCTGAATAGATAACTATGCAGATTTTTTCCTCAAGGAGTTTTGACAGGCAGTTTAAGAAAGTGTCCATAAAAATCAAAAAGCAATTTTCGAAAAGGTTGGAGTTGTTCCTCAATGATCCGTGGCATTCACAAGTAAATCTTCATAAACTTTCCGGGTCATATGCCGAACTTTGGAGCATAAATATTACGGGGGACATTAGGGCTGTTCTCGATAGAAGTCGTAGAGATTCTATTTTGTTCATTGCGATAGGTCCGCATAGCAAGTTGTATGAATAAATGATAAGCTTTGTTGAAACAAGTATTTGTCGTAATGGGTGAGCCAAAGTCTTCAATGTTTCTTGCTCAACGAATACGCGATGAGCTCGGGGTAAATGCTGTTTACCCCGAGCTCGGCAGTATCTATCCGATTGAGTTTTAACTACGCAACAGCGTTTACAATCCGCTTGAACGACGCGGGATTTTTTTCGGCAAGCGTGGCGAGGATTTTGCGGTCAACCCCGATGTTTTTCTTTTTAAGAACTCCGATGAAAGTGCTGTAGGAGAACTTACTTTCCAAAAGCGCTGCATTAATTCGCACATTCCACAATCGGCGCATCAGGCCTTTTTTGTCGCGTCTGTGAGCGAATGCGTGGCTACCCGCATGCACGATTGCCTCATAGGCTTGGCGTTCTTTTTTTGAGCGGCCACCGCGGTATCCTTTTGTTCTTTGAAGTATCTTGCGTCTGGTTTTCAGCGCATTAACGCCTTTTTTAACTCTTGTCATCGGTTTTTACTTTAATAGGTAATATAGCGGCTTTTTGACTTATTGGAAATTACAAAAGTATTCTGGCGCTTTTTAGACAACCCAGCACGGCCGCCTTCTTTAGCATTAAAATGATTCTGCCCGGTTGCGCGGGATTTTATTTTTCCGTTTTTGCTTACCTTCAAGCGTTTCATAAATGTTTTGTTTGTTTTCATATATTTTCTTCACGAGCAGAGCGAGTGGTAGAAAATAATGACCCAGCACCAATTTCACCAGCTCTCAACTACTCACGTATGTCTACATTTGTGTTCGACTAACTTTATAAAATCACAAGGCCTGTTCTCTTAAATTCGGTGCTGTGGTCTCAACCCGTAACCGGTTACTGTTTTTCTATAACAAGGGTCAATCCCTTGGGGCTTTTCTGTGCCTGCTCGGCTATTTTGTGGCCTTCGGGAATAAGCTTGAGGATGCGCTCTAGACGTTCCTTGAGAAATTTCGCGTCCATATATTTTGCGCGACCGCGCAGGAACAGATCAATTTTTATCCGATGTCCTTCGCGAAGCCACTCACCGGCCTTCTTTGCTTTCAGGAGCAGGTCATGGTCTCCCGTCCCGATGGTGAGTTGTATCGCTTTTGTTTCTACGTTTCGTATCTTTGACTTTGCCTCTTTCTGTTTCTTATTTTCTGCGTACTGGAATTTACCATAATCCATTATTTTTGCAACCGGCGGGGTTGCAAAGGGAGATATTTCAATAAGATCAAGCCCCGCGGCTTCTGCGCGGCTTAAGGCGTCCGTGAGGCTGATAACGCCGACATTTTCTCCGTCTTCACCAATGACCCGAAGTTCGGGGGCACTGATGGCTTTATTGATTCTGGTTTTGTGCAGCACTCTGAAAAAGTGTTAAGTGTTGTGAGTATAGCATAGTATCGCTCAACGTGCAAAGAAGAAAGACGGGCCGTGAGCGGTCCGTCTTTATATAAAGGCATACAGCTTACTATGTCTGCGAGGTGCAAACGATCCGGTGCGTGGTTGAGAAACGCTTGATTCCATGGTTAATGAAACGCATCATAAGCAGGTTTCTCCCCCACCGTACCTTCATGAGTCGGTGGCATGGTTGTTGCGCTGCCATTCCCTGTACTCTGCTGACTGCAAGGCTGTTGTGCATTCCAAGGCTTATTGGTTCTTTGTGCATGTGTACCTCCAGTTGTTGTTCTGGTCTCATTCTATGCTTGACAGATTCAAAATGCAAACGTGTTATGCACAACGGGGGTGGTGTATAGGGCAAAGAAATTGGGGTCTAGGTGATTGTTTTCTGTTTGATTAATTGAGCAATTCCATAACAGAACAGGGTGGTGCCGCCGGCCAAAAGCATGCTGCCGACGATGTCCGAGAGCCAGTGCGCGCCGAGGATGAGTCGGCTTAGTGCCACTGTTGCTATGAGCACGAAACAACAGAGGCTACACAGAGAACGTGCGGTTTTGTGTCTCAATAATGGTACCAAAAAGAGAAAAACGAGTATATAAAGGACAGTTGCAGATGTCGCGTGACCGCTTGGGTATGAACCACCGCTAGCCTCAACTAAATGCACAAGGGGGCGCGCTCTTAGAATGATGTTTTTAAGGATAAAGGTGAATAGTTCAGTTGCGCCGAGTGCGCTCACCCATACAATCACTTCAAACCACCACCGTCTGATGGAAAGTACCCCGAGAGCTATGAGCGATAATACCGTGACAACTGTTGCACTTCCAAACGCGGTGATACAGAGCATCAGAGTTATGAGGCTCGTTGAAGACGGAGGGTAGAGTGTTTGATAGAGGGAGAGATCAATTGATTGGAGAAAATTTTCCGGATGTATGACGAATAGTCCTAAAAGTACACTGGCGATGATGCCGAGTAGGCCACCGTATATGAGTCGCTTCGCCGTTGTCGTCTGCATAGACTGTATTATACAAGAAAAACCCTCCGCCGAAGTGGGGGAGGGTTGCGTTACCGCTTACTCATACTCAATCCAACCTGATTGTGTCTTGGGAGAGAAGATGATATGTCCGTAAGAGCCTCCTGCTCTGGGAACCTTGGTTCTTCCGAAGAGTTCCAGATCTCCATTTTCAAGCACTTCGTAGGCTGTGTAGACGAAGTGGATTTCCGTCTCGCCGCTTTTAAATTTGGCGATGTTTCTATGTTTGAGCCCTTCCACTGACTGAGGCCCGCTGGTAAGAGGGAACTGTTGTGTTTCTGTCATATCTTTTCACACCTTAACTCGTTTTGATTTGCAGTCAAGGATGCCAGAGGCGAGGCAAAAAGAGACACCCCTTGCGAGAGGTGTCTGAACGTTGCGCTCATGTTAAGAAGCGTGTGTGTGGGCGATTTGTACGATCGTTTGTTCAAACGTAGCAGCACCACGCTCAAACCAGTGCTGGCAACGTTCTTCGTGGGTCGGTTCGTGATTAGCACCGAACCGCAACCACGTGTAGTAACTGTGTAAGGGGTCGTGGTCAATCATCCATTCGTGGAGGCGAAAAATTACATCCACGTTAAGGGTTGCTGGAATGTTAGGTAGCATAGGCTGTCCTTTTGTTAAATTCCATCTTAATTGTAGAAGGTTGACCTATACAGAGCAATGAGAGGAAGTGGATAAAAAAAGCCTTGGTTTTTCGCCAAGGCCGTGTCTATTTGGTTCCCAGGTACGTTTCCGGCGATGCCATCTGCGCCGAGGTCTTTGCGTAGGTGCAGGGGGTGGGAGTTTTTCCGCTATGTCCTGTTCTTCTTCCAGATGACACGGGCAGCTGCACGTAGTGCCGCCCAGTTCCTTGCCGATGCAAGAGACATGATCGCCCTTTTCACAGGCGTAGAATTTAGTCATAATACTCCTTTCGTTTTCTTTGGGCAGGTTATCAGAAAGGAAAGGCACCGTCAAAATTACTTTACCTGGCTGGGTTTTCTAGGAGAGAAAGAATGGGATACTCTAAGTTCACTGGGCTTCCCCTCTGTCATACCCATAGTATCCAAAAAGAGCCTTGATGCCGGCGAGGTTTTGGTTCCACTCAATAGTGTCGTGGGTTTTAAGCTCCACGGTGATTGACGGAATGTTCACGGAGGCCAGCCAGTCATCGGCAGCACCGGTAGTCTCGTAAGCATCAAACGTTTTGACTGCGGGGTACCCTGACGCGTCTGAGTAGGCATTCATAATGGCAAGCGTTTCCGGGAGAATACCATCCTGACACGCTGATGCGTATACGGCATTTGACTGGCTATGCCAAAAGATAACGGCACGTGGATTATTTTCTAAAATAAAATTCCGGATAGCTTTGGTTTCCGGCTCGGAAAATGCCGCGCTTCCGCCACTCACCGTTTTCGTCTGCCACATACTCTCTGGTTTCCATTTGCAGTCAAAGTTTCGATTGAGATCAACAGTGTTCGCGTTGAAACGCCCTGATACCAACGTTTGTTGGTTAGTTGAAATATCCGCGTAGGTAAAGCGACCCGATTTCCCAACCACCTTGTAAACTCCGTCAGGGTTGACGGACGGAATCACGGTAACCGTTAAGTTGTCTGGTATGGCATCGGGATTTGCGTCAAGATAATCCATAAACGTATACGCAAGGAGCACGCTGTTCCACTCGTACCCGCCGTGCATGCCGCCGACAAACACTAGATGCGTCGCTCCATTTCCGTAGGTGTAGGCGCCAATGTCTCGCCCTAGAACTGACTGGCCGATAATCGTGTGTTTGGGGCTAAGGTCTTTTGCCACAGCCGGCTGGATTTCCGGCGCCGTTTTGCGCAAACTGACGAACGTGAATACGCCGATGCCGAGTGCCGTAAGGATAAGAACGATTACGGCAAGCGGCTTCGTAACGTGAGGTCGCATTATGTATTATTTTCTGTAGTATGTAAGCAGAGCTTGAATACCGGCGAGATTTTTAGTCCATTCAGTGTCCGTATGATTCGTGAGAAGAACGCTGATCGCGGTGATGTTGCCTTTAGCAAGCCAGTTCGTCATATCGCCGGTTGTCGTGTAGAAGTCAAAACTCTCGTAAGCAGGATAGCCGGAAGCGTCCGCAAATTTTTTCGTGATGACAGTCGTCTCTGCGGAAACGCCATTGTGACAATTTGACGAATAGACACCGCCGGCGGCACTGTACCAGACAACCACCGCGGTTGGTTTGTTTGTTTCAACATAATTTTTTATCGCTTGACTCTCTAGCTCGGAAAATGCCGCGCTTCCGCCACTCACCGTTTTATTCTGCCATGTGCCGGTGGATTGCCAGTCGCAATCAAAGTTTCTATTAAGATCTACCGTATTGCCGTTAAAGCGGCCGGATATCACCGTGTCTTGCAAGGTTGAGACATTCGCTTTCGTGAAATTGCCCGTGGTGGTACCAACGACTTTGTTCAGACCGTCTGGGTTTAAAACCGGAATGACCGTTACCCGTACATTCGCCGGAACTGCGTCAGGATTTTCTTTCAAGTAATTTATGAGCTGATAGGCAACGAGAGCCGTATTCCACTCGTATCCGCCATGAATACCCCCGACAAACAGCAGGTTCGTGTTACCTGTGCCGAAGTGGTACGCGGTGATGTCGCGACCCTCGGAAGATGTGCCAATGACGGTTTGGGGTGCGTTCTTTTGTGTTTGCGTTGCGTCCGCGTTTTGACTACTTGTTCCTGTGGTCGTGGTCTGAGTATCGTTTGCGGGTGTGTTTGAAGAATTCCGGGTCAAGAAATAGAAACCGACAGCAACGAGAATAATAACTACCACTATAACAATGATTTTTTTCATAGGGTCATATTTTAGCACAATTACCAAAATTGCAAGGGGTCTGGTGGTGGGTTTTTCCTTGATTGCGTAAAGTGAGGTAGTAGCCTACCTTTTGCGGTTGTGTTTCAATCAAAAGTATTAGCGAGATAGGTATCAATATCGCGCTGGTCCATATCGTAGAAATTCAGTTTGTTGTCATGCAAGTAGGTGGCAAGCTTTACCCCTACGAAGCGCCAGTGCCATGGCTCATACGTGTAGTAGGCGTTTCCCTTCGGGTATGATAACTCAAAACCGAATCGGTGGGCATTGGCAAGTAGCCACTGATAGGCTTGTGTGCCGTCAAAACCGTCAAGATTCCCGCCAAGTCCGCTGGTGATAAAATCTAGCGTCGTTCCGAGTTGGTGTTCCGAATAACCTTGATCGGCAGAAAATGAATTTGAGGTGCCGGCACCGTACACGATCGTGTACTCGGATTTGAGTGTTTGCTGTTCGGCAAAAGACCGGTACGCGGATTTCACATAAAGATTTATTCCTGCTGATTTGGCGCTGTCAAAAAGTGCTTGGAGGTGTGGCTCGGCTTCAGTCATAAATCGTTCGCTTCGCGTGTTGCTGTACGTATACGCTTGCGGTATGTCGGTCAGGTGCGCGGGTACATAATTTTCGTTCAGAAAGAAGACCTTGGAATATTTTTTTAGCATCTCCGGATCGGTTTGCGAAAGTTTTTGCAGGGTGTTGACGGTGCCAGTAATAGTGCCGACAGTCTGTTCAACACCACCGACTTGCGTTTTTACAGACTCCACATTTTGCTGGGTGCTGGACAGGGTATTTGAAATTCCAATAGTCTGTACGCGTAATTCCGCAAGATTGCCAGAAAGCTCGTTCGTGTTCCGTGACAGCGCCGCAGTTGTAGACGCTAACTCTCTGGTAAGAATTTCCGCCTGTTCCGTCAGTGAAGAGATTCTAAAAAATCCATAGATAATGAAACCGCCGAGTACAACCAAGACAATACCGGCGGGGATGATATTCGGCAGGTGTCTTTTGATGTCGTGGTGCTTCATACGTTCAATTATATCACGCATGTCTGTGTGCGAGCGAAAGGGGTTGTTTTCTCATCTCCAATAACAAAAATTGCCCGCCTAAAAAAGTAAGCGGGCATTTGTTTCTTTGGGGATTCCTGGAGGGTGTTAGAGCTTGTTTTACTCAATAAACTTAAATGAGGATAAGAAGAGGTCTGTCTCTCTGTCATTTTGATACGTTTGTATCCACACATAGGTTGGCTTGCTGGGGACAGGCAAGAATATGTGGCGTGTCATTACTTCATGAGCCCCTTTTTCGCTGATAATAAATTCACCTGCCTGTAGACCATTTAGGATTTTCAGTTTTATATCGGTAATTGAGAACGCGTAGCTCTCGGGGTTTTCACTTTTTCTCTTCTCGGCTACTGACTTCTCATAATCCCAATAGGTGCTGAGAAAACCGATCAGCCTTTCCTCGGACATCTTTTCGGTGGTTTCGGTGTTTATTTCAGGTCTCAATAAGATATGAGCTAACGCCGATCCATCAATATCGGGGATTAAAAGTACAACGTCGTCTGCTGTAGAGGCTGTTTTTTCTTGAACTAAAAGCGATTCTGGTACATATCGAGGGGGGTAGGAAACACTGTAACCACCTTTTGTATTTGAGAAAGTTTTCCAATCCGTGGGGATTGGATTAGTGAAGGAGTCGTCTGTCTCGTTCATTGGCGGTAGCCCCTCTTGTTGTAAAATTACATCAACTAATTTCGGTACCCAGTTTTTCTGTGTTACTAAAAGACCAATACCGATTATAATTAAAACAAGTAGAAGTATTCTTATGAATTTCATGTTAAAAGTATACCATCAGTTCTATTTCTCCTCATTTGTACCAAAAACACCCCAATGAATTAGTGCTGTTTTAGACTGTGGAGATTGATGAATGACGTTAGAACCTATTTGTTGGTACCGGATGCATGTTCAAACCTTAAGATCGTTCAATCGTGGTAATGGTTGAGGGTCACTAGAATCATTTGTGTGGGTAGTTTACACCCTCGGTTGGTATTTCTACCACTTTGAATAGAACCACTCCCTACACCACACTCCCCAGTATGTTAACTATGTTAACGACATTCATTAACTGAATAAAAAAAATAGGCCTGAAAACGTGCCTATGGAGTGGCGGATACTTTTCGCGTAAAAAGCCTAGAATCTAAGAGTGTTGCTGTTTGACTCGTCTGTTGATGGGGTATATACTAGGGGTATGAAGCTACAGGTTCCCAAAGAGCCAAAAGACATATTGGCAAGAATGAAATCTGTCAGAAAGCAGATGGGCGATTCCACTATTGATTGGGATTCTTTTTCTGTTTGGCACGCAAACCAACTTCCCCAGTATCTCTGGAATGAGTGGAAAGATGAATTGAAAACCAGAGGATTTACTTGGCAGAAGTTTTTGAAGCTTCTTCGTATGAGAACGGATACTATCTTGGGATGGTTTAAGGGTATTCGTGAATGGGAAGAGACGGCAAAAGACATTATTGATTTGATTGAAAGCCCTCTCGGGGAGGATATGGCAAAAAAATAAACGATTTATGGCAACTACTAAAGAAAAACAAATAAATCGTGGTTCTGAATGGAGGAAATGGGACTTACATATTCACTCCCCTAAAACTTTTTTGGCTAACGAATATAACGGTTGTAGCATCGATGACTTTGTTAATGAGATAGAAGCAAAAGGTATAGCAGTTGTAGGGCTTACTAACTACTTTCATTTTGCTGATAATGAATTGGATGAAATAAGAAAGAAATTGGAAGGAAAAGGCATTGTTGTATTTCCTAATCTTGAATTCCGAACGCAACCCAAAAATAAAGACAATGAAGAGATGCACACTCACATTGTTTTTTCTGACAAACTTCCTAAAACAAAAATCGAGGGATTCTTGGGGCGGTTGAAAATGGTTGATGATAAGTACTGTAAGGATTTAACAACAGAAGAAATAAAAACAACTTCGATTGCTTTCGATACTCTTAAATCAGCACTTGAGCAAGATAAAGAAATAACACACCTTGATGACTACATAATAGTTGCCTGTCCACGGGGGGACGGGAGTTATCGTCCATCAAGCAAGGATGATGGTAGAGGAAATAATCTTGCAGTAGTTATCGATAAAAAAACAGATGCTCTTTTTGGAAAGAAGGACGATGTGGAATTCTTTCTGAAAACTGATAGGTATGAGAGTGCGGTACAAAAACCCGTTTTTCTTTGTTCTGATGCTCACAATAAAGCTGGTATTGGCTCGGGGTTTACTTGGATTAAATCAGATATAACATTTGACGGTCTAAAACAAACTCTTTATGAACCAGTTGAACGAGTTCGAATTCAAGAACGGAATCCTGGTGATTCCAAGACGGAAAGAGTGGTAATAGATCGTGTCACATACAAACATGTGTCAGGCACTTTAGATACAGTGTATTTCAACAGAGATCTCAACTCTATTATTGGGATTAGAGGTAGTGGAAAATCAACTCTTTTGAAGAATCTTGCACAGAAAATTGACCCCAGTCAGTTCGCAGAGAAAGATAAGAAAGCTCCATATCCATTGAGCGCATTTAACGTTGAATGGGCAGACGGGCAGAAAAATAGCGGAACAGACGAGAGTCCAAAAAGCATATTTTATGTTCCACAAAATTATTTAAGTTCTCTTGCGTATGATGATGGAGACCATGTCAACGAAAGAGATGGGTTTCTGACAACTCTGCTAAAGAAAAATACACGATTTGCGAATGCTATTCAGTCGTTTGAGAGTTTTGTCTCAAAAAACAAGGTTAAGATAGAAGAGCTCATACAAAAACTGCTTACTGCTGATAAAACAGCACGGGAGACAGAGCTTCTGTTAAAGAAGCAGGGTTCTCAAATAGAAATAGACAGAGAAGTCAAAAAGAAAAATGAACAGATAAAAAAATACAAAGACGCTACAGAGTCTGGCATTACTGACAGCGAAATCAAATCATATTCAGAAGCTCAAAAGGCAGTTGTTGATGGTAATAAAGCAGTAGATATTCTTAAACAAGACAAGGAAATCCTCACTTCCTTAAAAAAGACCGGTGCGGATATCTTCATTTCTGACCAAGAGTTTAGCTTGCTCTCTTCAGCACGGCAGGAACTTATCAGAAAAGAGCTCACCAAGACGAGCAAAAAGAGTCTTGAAGCTCTGATAACAAGCGAGCTTGCAAATATTGATAATCAAATTGAAGTCCTAAACAAAGTCATTAAAGAGAAGTCTGGTGTAGTAAAAGTTCTTGAGGAGAAAATTAAAAAGAGTAAAGCACTAGATGACCTCACTAAAGAGTTGGCGGTTCTACAACAGACTCAAGACAAGATCAAAGAGTTGTCGGCTAAGTTAAAGAAAGCACAGGATAGCCGTATGACAACAATAGATAGTTTGGCAGATGCCTATGCTGATTTTGAACACCAGCAAGACTCTATTTACAAGACTATTAAGTTTGACGAAAAGTTCTCTTTTCTGAAAGTTGAAATCATTTCGAAATACAATACCCAACAACTAAAAACTTTTATTGAGAGAAATGTAAATACAAGAGATTCGGATTCAACTCTCAAATTAGAAAGCGACATAAAAGCTCTTTTTGGCGATTCACCAGAGAAACTCTCAAAAGAAACTGCTAAGAAGGTCATCACAGGGCTGATTGATGGGCGTGTAAAAATCAAAGTTGAAGCTACTGATGTAGCAAGCGTAATTTCTCAACTCCTTAGAAATAGATATGAGATTGACTACTTAAACTCGGTTAAGACACAAAATGGAGATTGTTTTAAGGATATGACTGGCGGGCAGAAAGCGATAGCTCTTTTGGAGTTGATATTCAGATTTGACGATGAAAAGTATCCGATTTTGATTGACCAACCAGAAGATGATTTGGATGTTGGCGGAGTGGCAACGGACTTGGTTAACTTTATTAAATCAGAAAAGCAGGAAAGACAGATTATTGTTGTGACTCATAATGCTAGTCTAGTAGTTTGTTCTGACACCGAAGAAGTGCTTGTTTCTGATATCAAGCGCGTTTCCAGTGGGAAATATGACTTTACCTATGGGGTTGGAGCAATTGAGAATCCCGAAAGAAGAAACGATATCATCAGGGTTCTTGAGGGTGGAGACACTGCATTGAGGAAAAGAATGCTTAAATTAAATCTGATGAAGTAATAACTCAACAAATATGCCACTAAGCGATAACGAAAAAAGAGATGTCATAAAGTATCTGGAATCTGGTAAACCACTACCAGAGAAATACAGGTTTTTGCTTTTCGATGATGACAGAGAGGTTGAGCTTGTTTGGAATGGAAAGACGAATGAAGTCTCCAATACTGTCTTACCTTTCCAGACGATTGAGCATATTGATGAACCAAGAAGTGAAGATAAAAAGTCTTCACAGGTGACTCTTTTTGATACTTCGGGGAGGCAGATAAAGGGCTGGACGAATAAACTTATTTGGGGAGATAACAAACTCATTCTTTCTTCTCTTAAGAATGGTCCCATGAGGAAGGAGATTGAAGCACAAGGAGGACTGAAACTAATTTATATTGACCCCCCTTTTGATGTTGGTGCGGATTTTTCAATGAATATAGAAATCGGTGATGAGACTTTTACTAAACAACCATCGGTGATTGAGGAAGTTGCCTATAGGGATACTTGGGGTAAGGGAGAGGATAGTTTCATAGCGATGATTTATGAGCGATTGAAGCTGATGCGCGATTTACTTGCAGAGGATGGAAGTATATATGTTCATTGTGATTGGAGAGTGAATGGTTATATGAGATTGGTTTTGGATGAAATCTTCGGAAAAGATAACTTCAAGAGTGAGATTTATTGGAAAAGAACGACGGCTCGTGCGGGCAGTAAGTATTTGAACAATGTTTCTGATAATATCTTTTTCTATACTAAATCCGATATTGCGACTTGGAATCAACTGTATTCTGAATACAGTGATGAATATATTGAGTCCATGTTTAGAGGAGTAGATAAATCAGGAAGACGATATCGGGAGAGTCCGCTTACTGCACCCGGAAGAAGTGGCGGCAAATCAGGCGACTCTTGGAAAGGAGTGGATCCGGGGCGGATAGGCAAAGGAAGACATTGGGCAATACCTGGCTATGTTTTGAGTGAGATAAGTGAGACGGCAAAGAAAGATACTATTCTTGCATTGGAAGAACTCGATAGGCTCGGGAGACTTTCTTGGTCAAAAAATGGGATGCCCAACATAAAACAATATCAAGATGAATTGAGCGGAGTTGAATTACAGAATATGTGGATGGATATTGGTCTTGATAAAGGAGAATATCCAACTCAAAAGCCTGAAAAGCTTTTAGAGAGGATTATCAGTGCTTCCTCAAATGAGGGCGATTTGATAGCTGATTTTTTCTGTGGCTCAGGAACGACTCTTGCTCTTGCTGAAAAGCTTGGTAGGAAGTGGATTGGTGCTGATTTAGGACGTTTTGGAATTCATACAACCAGAAAGCGAATGATTGGTGTGCAAAGACAACTTAAAAAAGATAGTAAAAACTATCGAGCATTTGAGATATTGAATGTCGGTAAGTATGAACGAGAATATTATGTAAATCATGTAAGCAAAGATTTGCGAGAGGAGGAAAAAAGACAGGTTCGAGCAAGGAAAGAAAAGGAATATATCAATCTCATTCTTTCTGCTTACAAGGCGGAGCCAGTGGAGTCATTCAATACTTTTGTTGGGAAGAAAAGAGACAGGTTGGTTGCTATCGGTTCGATTGATTTACCTATCACATCGGGACTCATTCAAGATATCGTGAAAGAGTGCAAGGAAAAGAAAATCACTAAGGCGGATGTCTTGGGTTTTGATTATGAAATGGGACTGGATTTTGAGGATACAAAGAAACAAGGCTTGGATATTCAATTCAAGAAAATCCCTCGTGAAGTGTTTGATAAAAAAGCAGTAGAGAAAGGACAGGTGAAGTTCTATGATGTTGCTTATCTTGAGGCAAAACCAATCGTAAAAGGCAGAGGAAGTAAGAAAACAGTCTCGGTTGAGCTTGTTGATTTTAGCGTTTTCTACAATCAGGAAGACATCGGGGAAACAGAAGAAAAACTGCGTCCGGGCGGAAACAAAGTAGTGATTGAGAATGGACAGGTTATTAAACTCTCAAAGGACAAGAAAACGGAGCTTATTGAGCGTGAAGTGTTGACTAAAAACTGGGCTGACTGGGTAGATTACTGGTCGGTAGATTTTGATTTTGAGAACAGAAAAGAAATAGTGAAAGTTATCAATCCAGAGACAAAAGAGGAAAAGGAAGAATGGACTGGTGGGTATATCTTTGAGAACGAATGGCAATCATTCAGGACGAAGAAAGATAAGAAACTAGAGCTTACTTCTTCTGAAAAAGAAGTGTTTACTGGTAAGTGTAAGATTGCGGTAAAAGTCGTGGATATTTTTGGGAATGACACTACAAAGGTAATTGAGGTAAAGATATGACCCAAGACGAAATAAAAGAACTTATTTCAGAAAACGAGGATGTCATCAATATTCTCATAGGAATTCAACGTGATTGTTCTGAAAAGCATGAAAGGATTAGGGAAAGAGCTTTAGCACATACATATCATTTGATGACAGCCATAGGGCTTGTTGCTGGTTTTGGTTTTACCGCGGTCGATACTGTATATAGTTTGGAAAGATTTTTGGTCGGCGAACTTTTTTTGCTGTCAGGAATCGCTATTGCAATATGGTTTGCAAAGGCTGGCTTTATTGATGAGATGAAATATACATATAAATGGAGCCAAGATATAAGGACCAGGGTAAAGGACCGGATTCAAATGCGATACGAGTTTAATAATGCTGATGTTTCTACTATAAGAAATAAGATGAAAGAACTAAAAGAAAAGGATCTCAATCTTTTCAAAAATCCTATTGTTATCGCTGATTATAAATGGCTTGGCATAGTTTTTTATATTTTTATTTGTGGGGGCGTTTTTCTCCTAAGCTCTTTCGTAGATGTGCATATCTTTATACAAACTTTTCAAAGTTATATCAGTTACGTAACTAAATTTTTAATGTAAAAATATGACAGTAAATGACTGGTTCAATTTGATAGGATCACTTGGTCTGATAGGGGCAGGGTCCCTGATTGGTTCTTTAATAACCATCGTTGTTACGCACTTTCTTGAAAGAGGAAAATTAAAAACTGAAAGACAAAGTAATCTGCAAAGAGAAATATATTTCAAGCTACAAGAACAGGCAGTAAAAATTTTTGAAGAAATAAACTTGATGCGTCGACAAGTTGAAGATATAAAGTTTTGGTTGCAGAGAGGGGCTTTTACATCGACAATAACAAACACCCATATCTTAGAAAAAATTTCAAAAATAAGTTCTTTCCAAGCCTATTTTCCAAAAGAGATTTTACAGAAGTATAACGAAACAGCTCTTATTTTTACGCAAATCGCTGAAGTTTATTTTGAAGCAGGTAAAACAGGTAATTTAGCACAAAAAAATGCAGAAAATCTTAGTATGTTTCTTAAAGAGTTTAGTAAACAATCAAATGTATTGGTGCGAGAGGTTTTGGAGGAGCTTGAAAGGAATAAAAGTTTAATTGTATAGTTGTTTAAATTTATTATGGCACTTCATAAAAACTTTCCAAGAGATCCATACAAAATCCTAGACCCGAATGTTCGGTGGTTTCCTGCTGATGAGGATTTGAGAGAACAGGGGTATGAAAAACTACTCCCTCCTTTCGTGCCAGAGTTGAGGAAGGAAATAAAAAGTTGGAGAGAGAAAAATTATGAGGGTGCAAGTGCTACAAGCAAAGCATTACTCAACTGGTGGTTTAAGACTGAACATACAACTTTTGATTCCAATGGGATTGCTGTTCCGTTTAGATATTATTTTGCTCAAAGAGAGGCGGTGGAGACAGTGATATGGCTTTATGATGTTGCTGGAGTTGAGAGCAAATATGACTTGATTAAGTATGACAAACTCGGACGAGTGAGTCCGAATATGTTTACGGAAGACTGGTTGCGTTTTGTCGTGAAGATGGCAACTGGAAGCGGAAAGACAAAGGTAATGAGCTTGATTCTTGCATGGGCGTATTTTCACAAAATGTATGAAAAGGGTTCGGGACTTGCTCGAAACTTCCTTTTAATAACTCCCAACATCATTGTGTTGGAAAGAATCAAAACTGACTTTGAGGGACTAAAGATTTTCTATGAAGATCCAATATTGCCTGACAATGGTTATGAGGGGCAAAACTGGCAAGATGATTTTCAAGTCACATTACATCTACAGGATGAGGTAAGGACTATCTCCACTACAGGGAATATCTTTCTTACAAACATTCATCGGGTTTTTGAGAGTGATGTAAGAGAAGCGAGTTCTGATGATGAGGATACATCGGATTATTTTCTTGGGAATAAACCAGTTACCAAAACAAATGAGTCTCGGGTAGATCTCGGTGAGATTGTTCGTGATGTAGATGAGCTTATCGTCATTAACGATGAAGCTCACCATATACATGATGATAAGTTGGCATGGTTTCGTTCTATTCAGGATATTCACAACAAACTTTTACAGAAAGATAAAAAGTTGGCTCTCCAGATTGATGTGACGGCAACTCCAAAACACAACAATGGAGCGATGTTTGTGCAAACAGTTTCTGACTATCCTTTGGTTGAAGCAATCCATCAAAGAGTAGTGAAAAATCCAGTGCTTCCTGACCAAGCAAGTCGGGCGAAACTGACGGAAAGACAAAGTTCTTTGTTTACAGAAAAGTATGAGGACTTTATTCGTCTTGGTGTTGAGGAGTGGAGAAAGACATACAAAGAACTTATACCAACAGGAAAGAAGTCTATCCTGTTTATCATGACTGACGACACCAAAAATTGTGATGATGTGGCTAGTTATCTTGAAAAGACATACTCGGATTTGAAAGGTGCGGTGCTTACCATTCATACCAACAAAAGCGGTGATATTTCAGAAAGTGTTTCTGGTAAGGATGAGGAAGAACTACGGAAACTGCGAGAACAAGCGAATGCGATTGATAGTTCAGAGAGTCCTTTCAAAGTGATTGTTTCGGTTTTGATGTTGAAAGAGGGTTGGGATGTCCGAAATGTAACTACAATCGTGGGGCTTCGGGCGTATTCTGCGAAGTCAAACATTCTTCCAGAGCAAACACTTGGTCGTGGGCTTCGGAGAATGTTTTTTGGTAGAGATGACATAGAGGAATATGTGAGTGTTATCGGGACCCCTGCCTTTATGGAGTTCGTGGAGTCAATTAAGGCGGAGGGGGTTGAGTTTGAGAAGCGAAAGATGGGTACTGGGGTGGGTCCAATAACTCCTATTGTCATTGAGGTTGATAATCAAAATGTGAAAAAGGATATTCCCTCACTGGATATTGAGTTGCTCATCCTTACTCCCAGAATCCAGAGAGAGTATAAGAATCTTGGTGAGTTGAATGTGTCGAAGTTTCCTCACAAGAAAATCACTCTGAAAGAGTTTAGTGAAAAAGAGAAGAAAGAAATCGTGTTTCGTGAAGTGGTAGACGAGAAAATTCATCACACTACGGTTTTGGATAGTACGATTGAACCCAACTACCAAAGTGCGATAGGTTTCTTTGTGCAGACGATTATGAAAGAGCTTCGTCTGTTCGGGTGCTATGACATTCTGTTTGGAGAGGTAAAAGAATTTGTAAAAAGTCATCTATTTGAGAGTCCGGTTGATTTGGAAGATTTGAATGTGTTGCGGAATCTCTCTGAGTTGGAAGCTACTAAAACCATTGTTGAAACTTTCAAGAAAGAAATAAACAATCTGACAGTCAAAGATGTCGGGGATACGGAAGTAAAGAACTACATTAAGGTAAGCGATAGTCGTCCGTTTGTCGTGAACGATAGAAAATACTTCTTACCTAAAAAGAGCGTGTTCAACAAGATTGTCGGGGATAGTGATTTTGAGTTGGAATTTGCTGATTTTCTGGAGGGTTGCGATGATGTCGTTTCGTTTGCAAAAAACTACTACGAGGTGCATTTCAAGATTGATTACAAAAATGCTGATGGTTCAATCTCATACTACTATCCGGATTTCTTTGTGAAGATTGATAACAAAAATATCTACATTGTTGAGACAAAGGGTCGGGAGGATTTGGACGATCCACTCAAAATTGAGAGATTGAAACAGTGGTGCGAAGATGCGAATGGAAGACAGAAAAAGATTACTTACAAAATGCTGTATGTGAAGCAGGAGCAGTGGGATAAATACAAACCAAAGGATTTCGGGGAGTTGGTGAAGAACTTCTCATGATTAAGAAATATTGTCCAACAAAAAACTGTGAAAATCAGAGTCGCTAAATCCAAGCACTCAATGAGATATTGGACACTTAATGAGATTAACGAATATCATGCTGACAACTTCTTTTATGTATTCGTGGGGCACAAATCTCTAAGAGATCAAGAGTTTTTTATTATTCCATATTGTTCTATGTCTGTGGAGACTGATAAATGACGTTAGAACCTCTTTTGAGGAAAACGAAAATATGACGTATATCCTCGGTTTGCAGGAATGTGTAAAAACATTTGATTCAAAGGTTGTCTAGGTGAGATATATGGAAGAAGTTAGAACCTGCTGAAATAACAGCGAAATTCAGTTATAATTCATATCATGGCACAACCATGGTATTCGTTGTCATTAGAGAAAACATTTGAGAGGCTTGAAAGTTCTGATCGAGGTCTCTCGCTTGAGGTAGCAAGCGAACGTGTCAAACAATACGGTGCGAACAGTCTCCCCGAAGAAAAGCCGCATTCCAAACTGCGGCTCTTTTTAAGCCAGTTCCAAAGTCCACTTATCTACATCCTCCTTGTCGCAAGCGCAGTCGTTTTTGCCATGGGCGAGACCGTAGACGGCTCGATTATTCTTGCGGTGCTTTTATTCAACGCCATTGTCGGAGTCATTCAGGAAGGTAAAGCTCAAAACACGCTCCTTGCCCTCAAGAAATTCGTAGAAACAAATGCGACCGTTCTCCGCGATGGGAAAGAGTTCATCATTCCTGATCGCGAGGTCGTTCCTGGTGACATTCTCATCCTCCAAGAGGGAGAGCGAATTCCTGCCGATGCTCGGGTCATTGTTTCCCAAAGCCTAAAAATAGATGAGGCATCCCTTACCGGAGAATCTGAGCCGATATACAAAAACACTGATGTCCTTCTGCGCGACGATCTGCCCACGGCGGAGCAAAAGAATATGGTTTGGAAAGGTACACATGTTGTTTCCGGGAATGGCCGAGCAATCGTCGTAGCAACTGGTCTCGGAACGGTAATCGGTGGAATTGCAAAACAAATTTCAACCATCGATACAGAAATTCCGCTCAAGGCAAACATCCGCTATCTCTCACGGGCAATTATTGCCACTGTTGCGGTAATTAGCACAATCCTTTTCACGGTCGGCATTCTCTCCGGCCATTCAGCCAAAGAGATGTTTACGACCGTTGTCTCACTCTCCGTTTCAATTATTCCTGAAGGACTTCCAATCGTTATGACACTTGTGCTTGCGACAGGCGTCTGGCGTATGTCGAAGCAAAATGCACTCGTGAAAAAACTCCAAGCCGTTGAAGCTCTTGGGCAAGCGCGAGTGATCGCAGTAGACAAGACGGGAACCATTACAAAAAATGAGCTTGTCATCCGTAAAGCATGGGCAGGCGGTAATCTATTTGAAATCGGCGGTATCGGATATGAACCAAAAGGAGAAATTATATTTAATAAGAACGCAGTCGATTCAGCAAATCACGAAGAATTACTGTATTTAGGAAAAACGTCTTCACTTGTCGCAAGCGCTCGGCTCTCGTACGCCGAAGAAGCAAAAGAGTGGCGCATTGCCGGAGATCCGACCGAAGCCGCCATGCTCGTTTTTGCCGAGAAGACAGGCTTTCATAAAGATGACCTTTTGCGAGAATCACCTCTTATTTCAGAAATTCCTTTTGATTACAGACTGAAATATCACGCTACCGTTCACCAGGTTGAAGACAAACCGCTCCTAACGGTTGCTGGTGCTCCGGAAACCATGCTCGCGCTTTGTACTGAAATCAGACGTGACGGAAAGAATCATCCACTTTCAAAGGGGGAAAAAGAAGAACTGGAAGCAACATTTGTTCGTATGTCAGAAGAAGGCCTTCGGGTGATTGCAGTAGCGGTTCGCTACGATGTCCCCAAACAGTTAAAGACGGAATTCATTCACACGCTTTCTTTCGTTGGATTTTTCGGTATGCAAGATACACTCAGGCCTGAAGTTAAAGGAGCCATGCAACGCGCAAAAGAAGCAGGCATCAGGGTGGTGATGATCACAGGTGATCACAAGATTACGGCGCGTGCCATCGCCAAGGAGGCAGGTATCTATCAAGAAGGAGACACGGTTTTGACCGGAGACGAAATTGAAAAGATGTATGATGCCGAACTTGCCGACAAGCTGGCAGGTACGACTGTTTTTGCCAGAGTGACACCGGAACATAAGATGCAGATCATCAACGCTTACAAGAAGCGTGGTGAAATTGTTGCGATGACAGGAGACGGGGTTAACGACGCGCCGTCACTTGTAGCCGCTGATCTCGGTGTTTCTATGGGTAAAATCGGAACGGAGGTTGCAAAAGAAGCTTCAGACATAGTTTTACTTGACGATAATTTTGGGAGCATTGTATCGGCAATTGAAGAAGGTAGAAGTATATACAAGACGATAAAGAAGGTTATTTTGTATCTTTTTTCGACAAGCACAGGGGAAGTGCTCGTAATTTCTGTCGCACTGTTTCTGGGGTATCCGTTACCACTTCTCGCCGCGCAGATTATCTGGCTGAACTTTGTAACCGACGGATTTCTTGACGTAGCGCTGGCTATGGAGCCGAAGGAAGACGGACTCCTATCAGGAAAATTTGAGCACCCAAAGAAATACCTCGTTGATTCGCTCATGGTTCAAAGGATGGCTGTCATGGCGTTACCCATGATGATCGGGACGCTCTTTCTTTTCAGTCGGCACTTTGAAGCTGATATTGCGAAGGCGTGGACGATATCGCTTACTGTACTTGCGGTCTTTCAGTGGTTCAATGCTTGGAATTGCCGTTCGGAAAATAGATCAATATTCAGTATGAATTGGTTTTCAAATAAGTATCTGGTCGGTGCAACTTTGATAGTCATCGTTCTCCAAGTAGTGGCCATATATGCGCCTTTTATGCAGAAATTTCTTCGCACGGTACCTCTTGAACTTTCTGAATGGCTCTTAATCATACCAATAGCCGCTTCGATAGTTGTCGCGGAAGAATTACGAAAACTTTTTTATCGGAGAAGAATTTCGCTTAGGAGGGCATGATCGTTATTTTTGAGGTGTGATATTGAATACGCTCATCTGGGTGTTCTGTAATCCCAACGTAAAGTTTGTTTGCAGAATTTTTGATCATGTATACGAAATACATAGCACTATTTTAGCATCAATAACATGTAGTCCCTCGACTTCACTTCATTACGCTCGGGACACTCGACTCAAACAAAAAACCACCGTACCGGGTGGTTATTTGTTTGCTCATGGTTTACCACGAGCGAGTTTTTCATTCTGAAAAACGAGTCGAGTGTCCCTCGACTTCACTTCATTACGCTCGGGACACTCGACTCAAACAAAAAACCACCGTACCGGGTGGTTATTTGTTTGCTCATGGTTTACCACGAGCGAGTTTTTCATTCTGAAAAACGAGTCGAGTGGAGATGGGCGGAATCGGGGTCAAGTTTCTAAGTGAAATTTTCTCCGCCAGATGGCGGATCAATTTCACTAAGAACTTCCTCCCCGAGCTCGCTACCGCAAAGCGGTAAGCTCCGCCTTTCGATTCTCACGCGCGAGCAAAGCAGTTTGCTCGCTCATCTCCATAGACAAAAATCGCCCGCCTGTTGGCGAGCTGGTTTTTGTCTATGTGTTTATTGTACCAAGCTCGAACCTATTTCCAAAACAAATGATGTCGCACGCGCGGAGCGCGTGGTGAAGCGAAACTAAATCGTACGCTCGGACAATCGCCCCGCCACCGCCTCGCAGAGCCTCGGCGGACACCAAAAAGAAAAAATGTTCCTTGCATTTCGGATTTGCGCGCGCCCGATTTTTTCTGAAAAAGGAAAGGACATTTTTCTTTTTGGTGTTCTGCCCTCCAAGTATTCGGTCAGATGGCGGGGCTAACTTCGCTCGGACGGCTCGGCATTCCTCCCCCCAACCCCCTCCTGCCGAGCCGTCCTCGCACCAATTTTCCCGTTGCGGTTTTTATTTACTGATCTCAATGTATTTAGAATACGCGAGTCCCTTAATATAATCTTCTATAAAATCCCAGTCAATTTTTCCATCCTTGAACGGCAACTTGATAATTGTCTCGCGTATTCTATCTTGATTAAATTTTCTACCATAAGAATACCTGTATTGTTCTTTGTTGATGATGGTAGTCAGGAACATCGCTCTAAATACATTGAGATCAAAATGTGGCATTAATTTTTCAACATGGTCAGAAGCCGCAAAATTTAGAGGTTGGTACGCGCAGTAACCAGTTACTGCGCTATCTATCGTTAAAATATTCCCCTCGTCGGTGAATGTGTCATACCACTCTCTTGCGCCATTATTTGTTGCTTGAGTTGTAACATAAGGATATTTCAACTCTCCATCTCTGTGGTCATCGTCTAAAATCTTTTTATCTGTTGTCTTTGAACCTTTGACTTCAAATAATCCTGACGGATTATTTTCTGATTCAAATCCAAGAGTAACATCTTTCCATTTAGAAAAATTTATTTCTGGTTTTTCCTTGCCGTAACTTTCTTTTGCAACTTTATCAATCAATTTGTTGTAGTAAAGAAAGGTTGAATACTCTCTCAACGTATTTTCAAAATCCTCATCTTTCAAACTATCAAAATTTGTCTTGATATATGGCTCAACCAACCATTCGTCGCTACCATCCACATGTCTTAAAATAGAAAATCCCTCTATTTCTTTCTTGCCAAAATAACTATCGAGCCAGTATTGTTTTATTTTGTCTCGGTAAAGATGTCTGTAGTCCATTCTGCCGTAGGGGCGGATTTTTATAAATCCATCTTCCTTCCAATACCCAAACCATGTTTTCGTACTTTCAGAATGTGGTTTGTGAGCCTCAAAAACCATAATGCATGTTACTGCGCTTTTTTCGCTATCATCAAACAGCTTATTTGGCATGCTCATAACCGCTTTTAGGCTGTGGCGTTCCAAAATCCGCTCCTTAACATTTTCGTTACCCTTTTTTGTATTCATGGCGCAAGATTGCGGCACAATCGCAACACAAATGCCATGCGGTTCCAAAAGAGATAATGCGTTCCACACAAACTCCAACTCTTTATGTCCATTTTCTTTAGAGTAAGGGGGGTTTAGAAAGGCAATAGTTGGTTTGAACTTTTTAATTTCTTGCTCATCAATCTGAAAACAATCCTGTTGGTAGATATTTGACTTGCCGTCGCCCCTTAACATCATATTTGAACAGGCAAGACAAAACATTTTCGGATTGTCTTCAATGCCTAAAAGCTGTTTGGTATGAATTTCCTTAATTTTTGTTTTGTCCCCATTCGCTAAATCTTCCATTCGCTTCATAGCACTGATTAAAAATCCTCCCGTACCACAGCAGTTATCAATTACAACGCTATCCTTGTTAATTTCAGCCAGATCAGAAAAAAGTTCTGTAATGTGTTTAGGCGTTAAAACAATTCCCAAACCACCATCCCCGTTAGCATATCTAAGAAACTCGTTATAGAACCTTCCGATTAAATCGTATTGTTTATGATCTTGCAAAAATGGCTGAACGTTTATTTCAATGTCTTTGATTAAATCTTTTAGAAGAGTGTTGGGACTCCCATCTTTGTTTTTTGCATTTATTATTTTTGTGTTCGTTCTGATGAAACTGTATGTCTCAACAATCGTATTTAGTTTTGCGCCTCTGATATTGTCTCGCTCTAATCGCTCCCTGATCGTAGTAATCATGAGTTCGGCAATTTCAAGAGGATTCTGTTTTTTATCATATGAGGAAAGAAAGCTCGGATCTTCCAACGCCAAAAGAACACCGGACACTATGAGCGGACGATGATTTTCTTCAAATTCAAAATCGTCCCTCAATTTTTGGTTGAGTTCGGGGGAATACTCCATCAACCTCTCATAGTCCGCCTTTTCTTTAACTTTGTCTTTTTTAAGAAGTTCGAAATAACTTTCAAATTCATAAATCTTCTTTATGCCCAAATCTCTAGCCGTTTTCTCTCCTCTAATTTGTAAATATGTATCAATGGTTAGTTCGGTTGCCGTTTCGCCTGATACACCAATAGAAATAACGTCAAATTCTTTTGAAAGATACGAGGAATAAAGTAAAGCACCATCCACAGCAAAATCCCCATATTTATTTAAGGTTTTGCTTTTGTGAAATCTGACATCTCCCTTGCACTCAATGACGATCAAAATTTCTCTGTTGGGAAAACTGATTACAAATTCTGGTTTACCAACACCGCCACCTTTTTTTGAGGCAAATTGAAGAAGTTTATCTATGCGCGCATTGTCGGATTTTTGTTCCTCAATTATCGCAGTATGTCCAGTTTGAGAAAGGTAAACTTTCTTATTCTCCTTCAATACTTCGCGCACGAAATCCTCTGTTTTGCGTTCGTTTGTTCCCATACTACTAATAATAGCCCAAATCAAAATTTTTGAACAGCTTTTCAAAATTATGAAAATGTATTCTAATATTTTGAAAAGCGAGAATTCGCCTTCAAAATCAACGTTTTCAAAATTTGATCCAAAATGAGTTATCCACAGTTTTGAGCCGCAACGGGAAAATTGGTGCGAGGACGGCTCGGCAGGAGGGGGTTGGGGGGAGGAATGCCGAGCCGTCCGAGCGAAGTTAGCCCCGCCATCTGACCGA
>Ga0209542_10001778_pt1 | contig 49991 bp, 42 predicted proteins | sample RifCSPhighO2_01_FD_184028 | JGI IMG/M metagenome (GOLD analysis project Ga0209542, IMG submission 184028) | Soil microbial communities from Rifle, Colorado - Rifle CSP2_plank highO2_0.1 (SPAdes) (version 2) | ecosystem: Environmental > Terrestrial > Deep subsurface > Rock core/Sediment ...
TACTCCAGTTAGTTCAACGGAGAACCATAAAAATGGACGAGGAAATGTTTAAGAGTAAGTTGGCAAATCTTGCCGATGTCAATTCACAAATGAGCGTTTCGGCAAGTATGGCAATCACCAAATCAGAAAAGGCAAATCCGGAAATGAGACGAGTAATTAGCGAACAAATAGACGTCATTTTGGACAAAGCATGGTTTCTCCAAAGGGACCTCGATGAAATTGCTCGCGAGTGGTAGAAACATTTCAATTCTCCTACGGGCGACCTTGGTCGTCCTTTTTGTTTGACAAAATATAAATTTTTATGCTACGAATAGGCTTAAGAAAACCAACTAGGAGAAGTTCTTATGGACAAAAAAAGCCGTAAGGTAGAAAAGCTCGAGTTCGACCGTGCAATCCTTGGGCTTATTGAAGCCTCTTCCCGCACCAGCACAATCGGATTCAACGCCATGAAAAACTCAAAAAAAGAAACCGATGGTGACCGACGCAAAGCTCTCGTGATGATGAATCGGCTGATAAAGGCGCATAAGAAGCTCGAGGACCGGCTCCTCGTCATTGCACTTTGCTAATGTTCTCGCAAAAGCCCCGTGCTTTTGCGGGGCTTTTTGTTTGACCTACTTTTTTGTTTACTTGTCCAATAAAAAAGTTTCTTATTCCCCTATTCGCTACAATTAGAGGATAGAGATTATGCGGTTGATAACTTCCGGTAAATTGTCGCCTAATCTATAGAACATTTGAAGAGATCTTTGCTCTTTATCAAGAATGTTGGCTGACGAAAGAACACCTAGGTGCTTGGATGTCGCGTTGAACGATAGTTTAATTTGGTCGGCTATGTTCCCGACCGATGCTTCTTTTTCGTTTCTAATAAAACGCAAAATAGCCAGACGCCTCTTGTTAGCTAATGCTTTCAAACTTCGCTCCAGTTCTTTTTCTTTCATAACTTTACTTTATTATACCACTATCCCCCTATTCGCTACAATTAGGGGATAAGGAATTTGAGGTGAAATTGTGCTGATATTTCCCGAGTTTAAGTTTTGGCATTTTTTATGGCTTCTATTATTTTTTCTCTAATATCTGGACTTAAAATACGATTGGTTCCGCGAATATAATGGTGACCGAAATCTGTGTCAATAAACTTTTCACTAATAAATACAATCTCTTTATCATAACGGGGACGAACATGAAAATGAACTTGTGGATCGGGCGGGGTCTTTTGGTAGGCACCATTCATTAAACATGTCCAATTAAACATTTTGGCACCGAAAACATGACGAACCTTTGACTCAAAAATCTTTATAAGATTGAGAAAATCCAACATCTCATCTTCTGCAACTTCGGCTAAATCTCCACATTTTCTTTTTAAGACGGCAGAACAACGACCAAGATATGTTTGGTCGTCAGATAATATGATTTTCCAGTATTTAGTTTCAAAGATTAAATCTTTTCCCATAATTTCCATAATTTAAGCTATCCCCCTATTCGCTACAATTAGGGGATAAGGAATTTGAGGTGAAATTGTGCTGATATTTCCCGAGTTTAAGTTTTGGCATTTGTATTTTCCATTAAAAAGTCATGTACCTGTATAGTTTTTTCTACTATAAATAACCCTTGCCTAAGTCTTTTCCAAGAAAGTCTATCTGCTTTTGTACCAAATAATTTTTTCATTAATGCATAGTCGGCCAACAAGTCGTGTGCAATATAATTCCTATAATCTTTTAGTTCTTCCAATAAAGAAGTAAAGTCTCCTCTCAATTTAAGTCTTTTTAATTCTCTAATCAAACCATCCAAAGTCCATTTCTCAATCCTATCTTCTTCATATTTATATTTATTAATTAAAATATTTTTTAATGCCATTTCAATAATCTGAACTTTTCCCATAAATACAGCATAACTTTCCAAAAAATTTAATTTATCAATACGTTTAAGCCTTTTCCAAATTTTTGACTCTAGTTGTTTTGGGGTTAAGGTTTTATTATTTAACTTTTTTTGCATTTATTTTTTACTTTGGCATTGGGGGTTTTGGTGGTTTAGGGATTCTCTCCTTGAAAGCCCATTTACCTAAAGATATTGAATTCACTTCTTTATCAATAATATCTATGTATTTTTTAAAATTATCAAAGTTAACAAAATCTATAGTGTAATATTTTTCTAATGTATAATTGGTATCGTATATTTTATCTGTCTTTTCTTTTATAACAAACTCTTCACGAGAAAAAGACTCTTCACTTAAGGCCATAAATAAATCTGATTTTTTCTCTCCTTTTTTTCTACGATAAGATTCATTTTCAAAAAGAAATGAATACTGAATAATATCGCTATCTTTCACAACCAAACCATCTTTATAAGACGCGGTGAATATTTGACCAGAGAATAACGCAATCGGTAAATACAAATATCTTTTAGTGTCAGTATCACTTGCCTTACTTGCTTCATTTATTACAGCTTTAGGTAATTTTTCTATACACTTATAAATTTGAGGGTCATCTACTTTTTTCTTTTTATGTATATCTATAGTGATAAAATTTTGAGCCATTTTAATCTCTCTTTTAAAATAATGGGTAACTGAAAATATCTTATTTTTATGAATTAAATTAGGAGAAACTTTTGGTAGATGTTTAACTGAAAAATAATATATTGATGGCCTGTCTTGTGTGCAGATAAAAATCCAATTGTTTTGTAAACTTTGTTTACACTCTATTACTAAATTAACTTCTATTTTATTTATTGTTTTTTTGGCAATTATATCTATCTCTCTATTTTTTGATGTATTTAAATCCAAAAACGTGGTGCTAAGTTTTACATCCCATTCATTCTTCCTAAGAACTTCTCCGGCTTCCATTTCTAAAATAAAGCCAGTTTTCTTAAGAAAATCAGAAACATCGGATTCTTTTAACTTTCCTTTTTTGGACATAGAAATAAAATCTACCCCACGCTCCCATCCACCACAGCCCTAGTTTTATATTCTATTTTGTAGAGGCAAGTTTTTGTCTTCATTTTCGTAAGATAATTATATCGCTTAATCAATAAAACTAGAGCGGGGTGTCGAACTCTGTTTTACCCAACAGAGTTCTCCATCTCCAACTCTATTAATTTATTAAGCTCTAGAGCGTATTCCAAAGGCATTGCTTTAATCATCGGCTCTATAAAACCGTTCACGATAAGGCGGGTGGCTTCGCTCTCGCTATAACCGCGAGATTTCAAATAGAAAATTTCGTCAACGCCGATTTTTCCAACTCTTGCTTCGTGGGCAATAACCACATTATCATTTTCATTTTTCATTGTCGGATAAGTGTTGGATTGGGATTTGTCGTCTAGAATCAGCGCGTCGCAAGAGACGGTTGAATGCGTATTTTCTGCGCGTTTTCCAACTTGCACGAATCCGCGGTAATTGGAAATTCCTCCGTCTTTGGAAATTGATTTTGAGCGGATGTTGGAAGTTGTGTTTGGTGCGAGATGTAAAACTTTTGAGCCTGTGTCTTGGACTTGACCCTCGCCCGCGAGGACTATCCCCAGCGATTCCGAGCGGGCGCCTTCGCCTAACAAAACCGACGACGGATAGAGCATCGTCACGCACGAACCCATATTGCCGTTGAACCATTCAATCGTTCCTTTTTCATAGACGAGCGCTTTTTTGGTATTGAGATTAAAAACATTTCGCGACCAATTTTCAATGGACGAATATTTCATATGCGCATTTTTATGAACAAATAACTCAACACATCCCGCGTGAAGACTGGACGACCGATATCTTGGCGCGCTACATCCTTCAATATATTCAATATAAGAATCTTCTTCGGCAATGATGAGAGTGTGTTCAAACTGGGCGCTCCGTTCCCTATTCATTCTGAAATACGCCTGAAGAGGCATACCCACTTTCACGCCTTTCGGCACATATATAAAAGTTCCTCCGCTCCAGACCGCACCGTGAAGCATTACGAATTTATGGTCGGTAATCGGAATACAATCGGTCATAAAATATTTTTTGACGATTTCAGGATACTTCTCTAGCGCCACATCCATATTTTCAAAAATCACTCCTTTGTCGGCGAGAGTTTTTTTCAAATGGTGATAGACGACGCCCGAATCGTATTGCGCCCCGACGCCCCCTAGGTAGTCGCGTTCGGCTTTCGGAATTCCGAGCTTTTCAAAAGTCTCGGCAATTTCCGGTGGCACTTCGCTCCATTTGTCGGTTTCGGTCGCGCTAGGGTCCACATAGTACTCCATATTTTCCAAGTCCAATTTTGAAAGGTCGGGCCCCCAACTTGGAAGCGCAGTTTTGTTCCAGAGCGCGAGCGAGGCGAGACGTTTTTCCAACATCCACTCCGGCTCGTTTTTAGTCTTTGAGATATGGCGAACTAGCGCCTCATCTAATTTAGCGGGTTTGGCTCGCCCTCCTAAATTTTTACTTAACTTATTTTTAACCATATATTTTATAGTGTATCCAATCTATACCTTTTCGGAAATTATGCAAAAATTTTGGAGGGTAAATATGCCCTTTAGCCGTTTGATTCTCAACTTGACAATAGATGTTTAATATGATAGTTTACCAAAAGCAATTTAGTTCAACCCGATTCCAACCCGACCCAAGGAGGTCAAGAATCATGAAAATGAAACTAACCAAGCGCGGCATCATCATCGCCGTGGTTCTGGTGCTCGGCACTCTCAGCCTCGTCACGGCAATCAGGAAGGGCAACGCGGCGGAAGGCGACTGCTTCACGGATCACGTCGCCCTGATGCAAAGGGCGCTCATGGTGCCCGAAGCCGACGCGCGGACGTTCGTGAAGGAATTTGTAAGGCGGGTTCACTACATCGAAGACAGGTCGCCCCTCGCCAAAGTTTCGGACGGGGCCCTGAAGTACGCCTATTCGATCTCCGTCGACGGCGCCAGCCTGGCGATGAGCAAGACACGCTGGATCGCGTGCAACGCGCTCCTCGCCGAGAAGAAGATTCCCGGTCTTGCAATGCCCGTCTTCGTCTCGAAAATCAGTACCATGCCGGCAAATGCCGACGACCCGAAGCTGAAGTAAGAAGTTTCGTGGAAACTATTGGGGGCGAGCACGCAAATGTTCGCCCCTTTTTCTTTGACAATAAACTTTTAGTATGATAAAAAGTTCGGTATAACAGTACCTTTTCAAGGAGAACTCAAGTGGCACTTCTGTCGCAAGTTGAGCAAATTCTCGGTCGGCAGGTCATGCCGGGATTATTTTCAATCTCCCCGGCTGTCCGATGTACCCACAGGGGCGAAAAACTTTACGCCCGTGGGTTCCGGAGTGAAGATTCTCCGAACTATCCGGAAACCCTCGTTCTGTCCAAGAGGGATGACAACATTGGAGAATGGAGACATGTTCCCTATCAAGAAGTGGGAATCATCGCGGAGGGGCACAAAAAAGAAACGCGGTCTTTCCATGGCCATAAAATCGTCAGAGTGGCTGGGGTTTACATCGTGGACGAAGGAAGGGGCATTCCTGCCAAGATGGCGGGTAGCGATTCCCCCTGTTTTGTTTACGGGATAAAAGAAGCGGAGGGCGGCAGGCCGGCGTTTTTCTGGGTTGTGACGGAAAAATTCGACCCGAAAAACGAACCGCGGATGATTCCGCAAAGGGATGTAGTCATTCTCGACTGATGAAGGATTCTGATTGGGGGGCGGATGCTTGCGCGTTCGCCTTTTCTTTTTGCGAGATTATGTTAATCTTTTTTTATTCGCAGTTCTTTCGTGGAGAAAACCTATGGACACGCGGGATATGTTTCCGTCCCTGGCAAGCATGGGTTTCTTCACCCTAAACGAAGAGATCTGCGGGGGGTATTGGGAAAGAACCCTGTGGACCAAAGTGGTTATCACCCACAATAGCCAAGACTATATAGTCGCGGGCTTTTTGGATAAAACAGCAGATGAGGATTGTAATTCCGTCCATTGCTACGACGGTCGCGATTATATATTTATTCCGATGCGCCAGATTGGAATACTTTCCTGGCAAAAAATAAAACCCCGGTCAATTTCCCCGGAAGCGAGCGAACTGGAATGGGCTTAAAACACCCATTTCTTTTTTTTAATCCCATTATAAACAATTGCCCCAAGGTGCGCGGGCCCTCGCGTATTCGCGAGGGCGGTTTCTAACGTGACTAGTAATTCTTCAATCGACTGACTTTTTCGTGCTGACGGATTTTTTCGTGAACTTTGGCTTCAATCTGACGGATTCTTTCGCGGGTAACGCCAAATTCCTGGCCAACTTCTTCAAGCGTGTGCATCACACCATCAAGCAATCCGTGTCTCATTTCTAAAATTTTTCTTTCTTTGGGAGAAAGGTCGTCTAAAATTTCTCCAATTTGGTCTTTCAAAATTCTGTGGCTAGAGTCTTGGTCTGGCGAGAGAATTTTGTCGTCGGCGATAAATTCACCAAGCGTGGATTTTTCATCGTCATCCCCTATCGGCTTTTCAAGAGAGACTGTGTCCTGATTTATATTTTCAATAGTATGAATTTTTCCCACCTCAACACCCATCTCTGTTGCAATTTCTTCCGGTAGCGGATCGCGCCCCAAATCTTGGGAAAGGCGCCTGACCACTTGCTTGTATTTGGCGATGGTTTCTACCATGTGAACAGGGATGCGAATGGTGCGTGATTGGTCGGCCAAGGCGCGTGTAATTGCCTGCCTTATCCACCAAGTTGCATAGGTTGAGAATTTATACCCTTTGGTCCAATCGAACTTATCTACGGCCTTAAATAGACCCAAATTGCCCTCCTGAATGAGGTCTAAGAGGGTAAGGTCGGAACTACGTCCAACATACTTTTTGGCTATAGAAACGACCAATCTGAGGTTGGCTTTGGCTAGCAGGTTTCTTGCTTCCTCTTCCCCTTTTTCTATGCGTTTAGCAAGTTCGCGCTCCATCGCACCGTTGATGAGCGGGTACTGGCCGATTTCTTTTAAGTACATCTGGATAGAATCGTAAGAAGAACCTTCCTTCCCGTAACCCTTCAGGACTTTATCTTTTTCATTTGTATCAAGAAGATTCCCCCCTTCCAAAACATCAATGCCGGCGGTAGCAAGCCGTTCGTAAAGCTCGTCAAGAAAAAGAATATCCCCTTCAATGGCAGGAAATGTTTTTAAAATATCGTCATATGTAATAAAACCCCGGTCTTTGCCTTTTTTTATAAGGGACTCTGCTTTGTCTTCACGCGCAGATTCTTTTTTAGAAAGTTTCCTCTTTTTTCCAGTTGGTTTTTTGGCAATTTTTTTAAGCGCTTTCTTAGGCACCTTTTTAGCCAATTTCTTTTTTGCCTTAACCCTTGCTTTCTTTTTCGCTTTCTTCGGGTGTTTCTTTTTTAAGTTTTTTTTATTTTTCTTTTTCATTCTTTTAGTTTTACTTTTATTTCGTTTATTCTTTTTGAAATTCCATGACAAAGAGTGAGTATTTCCTCAACCCTTTTTTCGTCTTTTTTTCTTTCTGCCTGCCTTAAATCGGCCATCTTTTGCGCAAGTTCTCCGTCCAATTTAATCATTTCCAGATGAAGAAAAAGTTCTTCCAGTTCTTTGTCTAAATGCTCCGCTCCGCTGTAGTAGGCTTCTGCTTCTATAATTAAACTTCCCTTCCCTTCTGGAGACACCCCAACCTTAAGTCCTGTTACATCTATATAACGCTCTTTGGCTTTATCTATATCTATTACGCGTTTTCCTTTCTTTTCTTCATACTGCCAATATATCAGTCCCAGTATCTTATCACGAATATTTTCTTCTCTTCCCTTAGCTTTAATTATATTTTCCTCGGAACGAACTTCATAAATTTTTTCTCCCTGTTTTTTAATTTCGTCCCATATGGGCTCTTCGGCGATATTCAAGGCCCCTGCAATTTTGCCCACAAAATGGGCTTGGTCTATGCGGTTTCGAATAAGGGCTGTATAGGGCACCACGCGTTTTGAAACTTCAAATTTGAGGGCTCTCGGGTCAAGTTCCTGCTCTATAAGAGTGTCTAAATAAAAATCAATAATATGTTTAGCTTCTTTAATGGCACGAATCCACTCTAACGAGTCTTTTTTTATAAGGTCAGCCGGGTCAACCCCCTTAGGGAGCTTGGCTATGCGCACATTCATACCAAGCAAAAGGGCTAAATTAAAACCCCTCTCCGATGCCGCAAATCCGGCTTCATCCCCGTCAAACGCCATGACGATGTTAACACTAAAACGCTTCAGGGAATTCAAATGTTCTTCCGTAAGCGCAGTGCCAGAAGTGGCAACTGTATTTTTAACTCCCGCCTGATGAGACATAATCAAATCCATTTGCCCTTCAACTAGCACAGAAAAATCTTCTTTCATTATAGATTGCTTGGCCTTATCATAGCCATAAAGAAGTTTGGATTTATTGTAAAGCGTTGTCTCGGGCGTGTTTATATATTTTGCGCTATCGGTTTCGGTACTGCCGTCCACAAAATACCTTCCCGAAAAACCAACAACCTTGCCTTGGGCACTTTTCAGGGGAAAAATTATCCGCCCACGAAAACGGTCGTAATACCTTGCCTCGGCCGAACCGCCAGAGGCGGTTTTAGGCTCGCTTTTTACTATGAGTCCAACTTTTTCAATTTCTTGTTCAGTAAATTTTTTGCCTTTGAGATGTTCAAGAAGAAGTCTCCAGTCATTTTTGGCGTACCCCAATTTCCATTCTTCTATCGTGTTTTCGGAAAGCCCCCGTTTTTTGAGATAATCAAGCGCGTCTTTGGCGTTTCCCAGGTTATTTTGAAAATACTCCGTGGCATCTTCCAAAATTTTATAAAGTCTATCGAATTCGCTTTTTAATTTTGGATCTATGCGAGGAAGCGGAACTCCAGCACGGTCGGCTAGCGTTTCTAGCGCATGTTTGAAATCAACCCCCTCGATTTCCTGTACGAAGCTAAAAATATCTCCGCCACGGTTACATCCAAAACAATGGTATGACCCGCGCGACGGCGAAACAATAAAACTCGGCGTTTTTTCATTGTGAAAAGGACAACGCGCCTTGAAATTTCCTCCAGCCCGCTCGAGTTTGATATAAGAAGAAACCACCTGGTCTATCGGCAACCTTTCTTTTATTTGTTCTGTGGGTGAAGACATAAATTACTAATTTTTATTTAATAGTCTTTTCCCTACTATTTTAATTATCTTCTTCGTTGTTTTTAACCTTTGCTCCCTTATCACGGAAACCAGTCCCTGCGGGAATAAGGTGTCCTATAATTACATTTTCCTTAAGCCCTCGAATAGGGTCTACTCCGCCCTTTACTGCGTTGTTAATGAGGATGCGTGTAGTGTTTTGGAACGATGCCGCGGAGAGCCAGCTTTTAGTGGTAAGAGAAACTTCAGAAATACCGAGAACAAGAATTTCCGCCTTGGCGACTTCTTTGTCGTCTGTCTTCATCCGTTCATTCTCAAGTGAAAATTCAACAAATTCTACTGTCTCACCAGGGGTAAATTTAGTATCACCGGCAACTTTAATCTTTCTGCGCGAAAACATTTGACGAACAATTACTTCAATATGCTTTCTTGAAATGGATGCTCCGTTTAATTCATACACGCGGTTTACTTCTTTGATGATGTATTCTTCCGCAGATTCTTTTCCGCCATATTTTAATATCTCGGAGATTTCAGCAGAACCGTCAGTTAAAAGCTGACCGCGTTTAACGGTATCTCCAGCTTTTATAAGGGGAACTCGACGGAAAGCCGCCACATATTCAACTTCCTTTCTCTTTTCCTTTTTCTTCCCTTCTCCAACATCTTCAAGCACTTTAATTATTTTTTCTTTTCCGTCGTCTTTTATTTCAGCCACCAAACCATCCCCATAGCAAACTACTGCTGGATTTTTAGGGGTTCTTCGTTCAAAAATTTCCTCAACGCGCGGAAGCCCCATAGTAATGTCAATCCCGGCCACACCTCCAGAGTGAAAAGTCCTCATGGTCAATTGTGTTCCCGGTTCACCAATGGCTTGCGCGGCAATAATCCCAACCGCCTCTCCAATTTCAACTAATTTATTACGCCCAAGGTCAAGACCATAACAATGACTGCACATTCCGTAAATTGTTTTACAGGTAAGTGGTGACCGCACGAAAACCTCCATTGCCCCGGCTGCCTCAATCCTGTTGGCGTCTTCTTTGGTGATAAGATAACCACGTTTATATATAACTTCCCCATCCGCGCCCTTAACTTCATCAGCAAGCATTCTTCCGCGGATATTTTTAGAAATTGGAACTGGAATACCAGAAGCATCTTCTTTTTTTAAGACAATCCCTTCTTTAGTTCCACAATCCTCTTCGGTAATAACTGCATCTTGAGCCACATCAACAAGGCGACGAGTAAGGTACCCAGCCTTGGCGGTATTTAGCGCTGTATCAGCCATTCCTTTGCGAGCTCCGTGCGTGGTAATGAAGTATTCAATTGGGGAAAGTCCTTCCTTAAAAGAAGGTATGATTGGAAAGTCAATCGTTTTGCCGGCGGTGTTAATGATGAGACCCTTCATCCCAGACATTTGAGCAACTTGCGTAAGAGAACCTCGAGCGCCGGAATTAATCATGTCGTAAACAGAGCCGTTTTTGTCAAGCGTTTCAGGAACAATTTTTTCTACTTCGTTTTTAATTCCTTGCCAAATTTCAATAGTTTTTCTATAACGCTCATCTTCCGAAAGAAGCCCCTCGTTAAATTGTTCAAGCACAGATTCTGCTTCTTTCCGCCCACGAGCCACAATCGCCCCTTTTTTGTTGCTTGCCTTAACATCGTCAATCCCCCAAGTAATACCAGAGATGGTTATGTAGCGGTAACCGAAATCTTTTATCTTGTCTAAAATTCTTGGAGTCTCATCAATCCCGTAATGCATGATAAGGTCTTCAATTAAGTTGGCGAGTTTTTTAACATTCATTTCATCGTTCATATAAGGAAGGTCGTCGGGAAGTATTGAGTTGAAGAGAAGTCGGCCGACAGAAGTTTCAAAAATCTGACCATCAAATTTTTTATACTTCAATTTATCAGTTGCCATTACTTTAATCTTTGCGCGAAAACCGACCACGCCGAAATCGTACGCCGTAATAGCGCTGTTCGGGTTAGAGAAAATTTTTCCTTCACCATTTTCTCCTTCGACAATTTTGGTCATCCAATAACATCCGAGAACAATATCTAGTTTAGGATTCACAATCGGCTCGCCGTTCCCTGGTTTTAAGAGGTTTTTATTGGCGGCCATAAGCTCGCGCGCCTCTTTTTGAGAAGAATCTGAAAGTGGAACATGGACAGCCATTTGGTCACCATCGAAGTCGGCGTTAAAAGCCGCACAAACGAGCGGATGCACTTGAATAGCATTTCCTTCAATAAGAATGGGCTTAAAAGCCTGAATACCCAATCGGTGAAGCGTCGGTGCGCGGTTCAAAAGCACATGCTTGTCTTTAATCACCTCTTCAAGAATGGCCCATACTTCAGGAATTCCTTCATCAATTAATTTTCCTGCGCCACGAATATTGTATGCCAATTCTTGTTCCAGAATTTTAGAAATAACAAAAGGACGGAAAAGTTCAAGCGCCATATGTTTTGGAAGTCCGCATTGCGAAAGTTTGAGGGTGGGGCCAACCACAATAACCGAACGACCAGAATAGTCTACTCGCTTACCCAAAAGGTTCTGGCGGAAAAGACCTTGTTTGCCTTTAAGGTTGTCAGAAAGAGATTTTAGTTGGCGCTTTTGAGCTTGGCTCATCGCCACAGACTCGGACTGGCGTCTGATTGAATTATCAATAAGGGAATCGACGGCTTCCTGAAGAATTCTTTTTTCATTACGAAGAATAACTTCCGGCGCGCCAATTTCAAGAAGTTTTTTCAGGCGATTGTTGCGGTTGATAACACGGCGATAAAGGTCGTTGACGTCGGAAGTAGCATGGCGCCCGCCTTCAAGAGCCACCATTGGGCGAAGTCCTGGCGGAATTACTGGAATTGACTGAAGAAACATCCATTCTGGACGAATCTTTGAACCAATCATTGATTTAACAAGCGAAAGGCGTTTCTCAAGTTTTTCTCTTTCAAGTGATTTTGCTTTTTCTAGCGATGTTAGGAGGCGGTCTCTTAACTTGTTCAGGTCAATTGCTCTAAAAATATTATAAATTGCCTCCGCTCCGATTGCCGCCTCAAATACTTGAGAATACTTTAGAGAAAAGCGGTGGTAAGTTATTTCATCCACAACTTTTCCTTCGTGCAGGTCGGCTATTTCATGTTTAGTATTAAGGAGAAGCTCTTTGAGTTTTTCTTTCCCTTTGTCATCCTGCGTATTTTTTATTTTTGATTTATACTCCGCTTCAAGATTTTTTATAACCTTGTTTTTTTCGTCTTCATTTACTTTAATGATAATATATCCAGCAAAATAGATTACTTTTTCAAGTTCAGAAACTGGGGTGTCTAAAATAAGACCAATACGCGAAGGGACTCCTCTCAAAAACCATATATGTGATACTGGTGAAGCAAGTTCAATGTGTCCCATACGATCACGGCGCACGATAGAGCGAGTTACTTCAACACCGCATTTTTCACAAATAATATCTTTGTAGCGAATACGACGATATTTTCCACAGTAACATTCAAAATCTTTTTCTGGTCCGAAAATTCGTTCGTCAAAAAGACCTCCGCGCTCAGAACGCCCAGTTCTATAGTTTATCGTCTCGGGTTTTGTAACTTCTCCATATGACCATTCACGAATACGCTCTGGCGAAGCTACTCTTATTGCAATCTCATTAAAATCACTTGTATCTATTGTTTTCATATTTTTGATAGATTTTTAGTGAGTGATAACGAACATAAAAATCATCACCCCGACACTAAATTTACAGTCATATTTACCGGGCACCACGCGGGCAAATAGCCCGGTCCTATTCGGACCAGTGGTGCCTACCATATATTCGTTTATTTTTTTGTTAAATATTTGTTTCATAGTATTTAGTAAATTTAGTGCGGGGTAAATAAATTATAGTCGTTTCACTCCTTAATTTTATTTACTTCTTTTTTTTACGCAATTCAACATCAAGCGACAATCCGCGAAGCGTATTCAACATGACAGAAAATGATGCCGGAACATTTGGTGTTTTGATTTCTTCGCCCTTAATTATTGAATCAAATGCCTGTGACCTGCCTTGAATATCGTCAGATTTAATAGTTAGCATTTCGCGAAGCGTATGAGAGGCCCCATATCCTTCAAGCGCCCACACCTCCATTTCCCCGAATCGTTGTCCCCCGCCCTGTGCTTTCCCCCCAAGTGGTTGCTGGGTAATAAGCGAGTAAGGTCCAATGGAGCGCATGTGAATTTTATCTTCCACCATATGGTGAAGTTTCATTATGTACATATAACCAACTGCAATATTTTGCCCAAAAGCATCTCCGGTTAGTCCATCAAATAATTTCATTTTTCCGTCTTCAGCAAATCCAGCTTTCTTAAGCTCCTCTTTTATTTCAGTATCGGTTGCTCCCAAGAAAGGGGGTACGACTGCTTGATATCCCAGAGTATGGGCGGCCAGACCCAAATGCATTTCAAGAATTTGTCCTAGGTTCATTCGGGATGGCACGCCAAGCGGGGTTAAAATTACATCGACAGGAGTTCCATCGGCCATATATGGCATGTCTTCTTCTGGAAGAATCACAGAAATAACTCCTTTGTTTCCGTGTCGTCCAGCTAATTTGTCTCCGACGGAAATATTTCGTAGTTGTGCCACTTCAATATGTATTCTTTTTATAATTCCTGAATCAAGAGAGTCTCCGCGGTCGCGCGAGAAAACTTTTACGCCAATGATGCGCCCACGTTTACCGTGCTCCATTCTGAGAGATGTATCTTTTACATCGCGGGCCTTTTCGCCGAAAATGGAACGGAGTAAGCGTTCTTCTGGCGTAAGTTCGCTTTCACCTTTTGGTGTAATTTTCCCGACTAAAATATCGTTTGGGCGGACTTCGGCGCCAATACGCACAATGCCGTCCTGGTCTAGATTTTTTAATTTAACTTCGCCAACATTTGGTATATCACAAGTGGTAATTTCCGGTCCAAGTTTGGTGTCGCGAACATTAACCACGAATTCTTCAAGATGTATTGATGTAAATTTTGAATTTTTTACCAATCTTTCCGAGAGAATAATAGCATCTTCGTAGTTGGCACCGTTCCATGCCATAAAAGCAACGAGCGCGTTCTGTCCTAAAGCGATTTGACCTCCTTGTGAAGACGAATTGTCGGCGATAACCTGTCCGCGCTTTATCTTGTCGCCGGCGGAAACAATCGGGCGCTGGTGGAAAATATTAAAACTGTTAGTGCGGGCAAAATTTATAAGCGGATAATCTTGGTCTTTACCGTCGCTACCTTTTATTTTTATTTTCTTTGCATCTACATAGGATACTATCCCCTCTTTTTGAGCAAGGACAAGTCGCCCAGTATCACGTGAGATATATTCTTCAACTCCGGTTGCCACAAGGGGGGCTTCGGGAAGAATGCAGGGAGTAGCTTGTTTCTGCATATTGGAACCCATGAGTGCTCGGTTGGCATCGTTGTGCTCAAGGAAAGGGATCATGGATGTCGCCAGCGAAAAAGCTTGATTTGTGGCTACATCAATAAAATTAACTTCTTTTTTACTGATAAGACCCGGTTTGGTGGCAACGCGGGCTTCCACTTTTTCTTCAAGAATGTTCCCTTTGTCATCATGGGGAGTGCCAGAGTGAGCAATATTGAATTTTTCTTCTTCAAGAGCGTTCAAATAAACTATTTCACCGGTAATTTTACCTTTATTAACTTTTACATAAGGTGTTTCAATAACGCCAAAATCATTCACGCGGGCATAAACGGAAAGGTGTAGAATAAGTCCGATGTTCTGGCCTTCCGGTGTGTGGATGGGGCAAACACGACCGTAGTGGGAAGTGTGCACATCGCGAACTTCAAAACCCGCTCGTTCGCGAGTAAGACCGCCGGGTCCGAGGGCTGAAAGTGTTCTTAAGTGTTCAATTTCAGAAAGCATATTCTCCTGACTCATAAATTGCGAAAGCTGGTTAGTGGTGAAAAATTCTTTGATTCGAGCCTGAAGCGGGCGCTGGTTAACAATCTGAATCGGGAGCACCGTCTCCACATCAACCGTGGACATTCTGTCCTGAATGTTTCTCTTCATCTGAGACATTCCCATGCGAATTTTTTGCTGAAGCATTTCACCAACATAGCGCACGCGTCTTGAACCTAGGTGGTCTATATCATCCTCAACCGCACCGTGTGTATTGTTGAGAGCAATAATGTTATTGATGATAATTACCAAATCTTCTTTTGAGAGAGTCTTACGATTTACTTCTTTGCCCTCAAGAGGAAGCAGGAAACGCCTGTTAAAACGGAAACGCCCAACCGGAGAGAGGTCGTACCTTTCAGGACTAAAAATTCCATCAACGAACCCTTTGGCATTTTCGGCTGTTGCCAAATCGCCATCGCGAAGTCGTTTGTAAATTTCTATGTAAGAGTCGCTCGCGGTTTTAGCCGGGTCTTTTTCAAGAGTAAGGGCCAAAATTTTTGAGGCGGTACTATCTTTAAAGGCTTTCATAATATCTTTGTCCGTCAAAAGTCCAACTACGCGAAGAAGCGATGTAATTGGAAATTTACGCTTTCTGTCTATACGAACATAAATAACGCCATCAGCGTCGGATTCAAACTCGAGCCAAGCCCCACGACCCGGAATTACTTTGGCGCCGAAATATTTCTTACCTTTTAGTTCTTGGGAATTAAAAAATACGCCAAAAGAGCGTGCTAACTGCGGCACAATAACGCGTTCAACCCCGTTGATTATGAAAGTTCCGTGCGAGGTCATCAACGGAAAATCAGCCATGAATATTTCCTGCTCCTTGGAGCCCTTCATGGTTTTGTTGGTAAGCTTTACACGAGCGCGGAGTGGCGCGTCGTAGGAGAGCTTGTTTCCTTTAGCAAAATATTCATCGTGCTTCGGCTGTGAAAGCTCGAATGACGTAAACTCCAAATCAAACTTTTTTTCTGAATAATCTCTGATTGGAGAAAATTCTTTAAAAACTTCTTTCAATCCTTCTTCTACCAACCACTTGTAGGAATTAACTTGGGTCTCAACCAGATTTGGTAATTTAACAAGGGGTTCCTTATACTTTGCGAAGTATTTTTTAGTTCGTTTCATCCCGTTTAGAAGCAGGTCGCGGTCATCACGCGATCTGCATAATTATTGGTGTGAATAAATAAATAGTACGAAATGTTTTTAATATTGAACTAGGCTCCGTCTTAACCCGTGACCGCGGCTTCTAACGGGATTCATACAAAAAAAGAAAACAAAAGGCAAACAAGCAGATTGCCTTATTAAGAAGGTTTATAAATAATTTTTGTATTCGTTCTTAAGTAATCAGCAACTACTTAAGATAAACGATAATTCAGCCAAAACTCAATCCAATTAACGTTAGGGATAGTATACTCGGACACAAAAACTTGTCAAATACCCCTCTTTCTTATCCAAATTAATCGGACAAACACGAAAATACAGAACAACACCAAAGCACCGCCGATAAAGGAGATGATAGTTGAAATAGAAAATTCACTAGCGTAAGCGTAGAAAAAGGCAAACGGGGTTATACCGATGACAGTCGCCAACATATACACCGGAAATTTAATTTTTGTGAAAAATCCGACGGCATAGCTAACAATATCTACAGGGAAAGAAAGTCTTATAAAAACAAGTGTGAGTATTTGATATTCTGTACCAATAATTTTTTCTACCATTGGAAATTCAAAAAGTCTCGGGAACCTCGCGTGTAGGCGTTCACCGAATTTACGCGCGACCCAAAAAGCAATCATTGAGCCAAGCGTCCAGCCTAAGATATTCAAAAAACCGGTCATAATTGGACCCCAAGTGGCAGTACCAATCGGTATAAGAAAAATGTTTGTGACAAAAGGAACAACAATCGCCAAAACCGCAAAAAAGATATAGATGGATATTGAAAGCCATCCACCGGCTGATACAAAAGAAGATACTATTTCTTTGTTGTCGTTAACTAAAAATGAAACCACAATAAAAAGCGCTATGGCTATAAAAGAGCTAATTGTTACTGTTTCGTAAATAGATTTATTTCTCATGCTACTTATTTTTCTTTTTCCATTCGTTTATCTTTGCTTGGTGACCCGAAAGCAGTACTTTCGGTACTTTGTTTTTATTTCCCTTATAAATAAGCGTTTCGGGACGTGTATACATAATGCTTGAAGATACGCGGTTTTCTTCCAGGGATTCGAATTTGCCTAATACTCCCTTTATCTGCCTAGCAACCGAATCTATTATCACCATAGCTGGAAGCTCCCCCCCAGTAAGTACATAGTCCCCTATGGAAACTTCTTCCGCTTTCAATATTTTTTTCACACGGGCATCAATACCTTCATACCTTCCAGAAATTAGAATTATATTTTTATGTTTTTTTGCCAAATCGCGGGCGTATGTATTTGTAAATTTTTTACCCGATGGAGAAAGAATTATAACTTTTAACTTTTTACTTTTAACTTTTAACTTAACTCGTTCAACTGCTTTTAAAATCGGCTCTGCATACATAACCATCCCTGGCCCTCCACCGTATGCCCTGTCGTCCACCTTGTGATGTTTGTCTTTAGTGAAATCACGAGGATTATAAAATTTCACGCCAATTTTCTTTTCCTTTATTGCCCGCGCCAAAATAGAGCCCGCGAGGTAAGACCCAAACATTTTTGGGAAAATAGTGATTATATGGAAATTCATATAGATAACGCTACACTCCATTACTTCTAAATGCAATAAAAAAACCGGACGCAACGCGCCCGGTTAATTTGATTGCTTGGCTGGTTTAGCCAGTTCTGCGGGGACGCCCGGCAAGAATGCTCCATCGCCCGACCCGTGGGAGCCTTTCTTTCCAGTTCGTCCCACGCCTGTGCTTCTGCTTCATTTCGTTCGTCTCGCGCCGTTGCTTCCGCTTGCTGTTTCCTGCGTCGCTCCTTGTCGCGTGCCGGAGCTTCGGCCATGAATTGCGTCAGGGTTATGAGCATTGGACTCTCCTCAAAAAATTTCACTAAATTAAGTATAACAAAAAACCGACCTAGAAAAATCTGTGGGCAGTTTTTTGAATTCTAAATTAATTTTATAGTCCCGAAAGTCCCTCCATTGCCTCCTCCACCGTCTTGGTAGCGCTCGGGCCAGTATTTGCGTGTCCAATTCCCATATCCCTGCGACCACCAGCCGGTTCGTTAATTTTCAAATTTACGCGAGCATTATTTTTCATTCCAACCACGCGAAGGATTGTCCTAATTGCTTTCGCGGTATTGCCCTGTCTCCCGATAACCTTACCCATATCTGCCAAGTTAATATCTAGTGTAAGCAAAACCCCCATTTCATCTACCGTCCTTGCTATCTTCACATCATTCGGATTATCAACAAGCGATTTAATAACGTATTCCAAAAATTCTTTATCCTTGTCCATCATTTTCTGATTCTATATTATTTTCTGGTAATTGTGTTTTACAACCTCCTGCTTGTGCGTATCCTCACGCAGGCAGGCGCAAGCGCTACTCTTTATATAGTAAGACACAAATAAAAATCTGCCAAGTAGCGGATTATTTTTGAATCATTAATTTGCCGGAGTTTCTGCTACGATTTCTGGCTCTAGAGGGGCTTCAATAGCTACTTCTGGCACCGATTCTTGCGCTGGGGCGGTTGTTTCTATCAGAACTTCGCTTTCCGCTTTCTTTATCGGAGATTTTCGGGGTAAAACATTTATTTTCTTGCCAGAAATTATTTTCTGGGATATCAAAAGATTATGCATAGTGGGAGAAACTTGGGCCCCCATTTTTATAAAGTGAAGTACTTTTTCCTTATCAACGACAAGCACTCCTTTCTTCACTTCGTAGTTTCCAAGTATCTCCACGAAGTTTTGGCTCTTGGGAGAATTTCTGCGGTCGGTCAAAACAACCCTAAAAGATGGGTCATTGGTTCTGCCTGTGCGTTGTAGGCGAATCATTAACATAGGTCTGATGCTAACAAAAAGGCGCCTTACGGTCAATATTATTTTTTTCTTTTAAACCACCTTATTAATTCAAAAACAATTGCGACGGGCAGGCTCGCCAAAAATACAACACCAAAAAAATTGCTCACCCATTTAAATTCTCCCAGCGTCAGGACATTAAAAATTACGGAGACAAGCCAGCCAAATACACCGATTAAAAATAAAATTATTCCCCAAAAGATAGGTCTCATAATTTTGGCGAATTGATTATTGGATTATTAGGGAATCGCCTTAAAAACACTTGCTTCGCTGGCATCGCTCGGAACTTCTACAATTTCAGAAAAAGATTTATTGAAAGAGATAAGAAATAGAGATATAGATATGAGAGCAAGACCCCCAATGACAACTCCTGCGTGCTGAACTTTTATTTTTATAAATACTGCAAGCAAAAGGGCTACGGAAAAAATTCCTACCAATAAATACATTAGATTTCTTGTGGAGGAGACGGGCGAAGTGGAAATCTTTTCAACGGAAGATTTTATAAACTGAGTAGGCGTATTGGTTTTTATGGCAACTGCCGTTTCCTCCCCCAAGACTTTTGGCGCCGGCTCTTTCCCGGAAACGGAAGTTTTGGAGTTTGGTTCTTTATTTTTTATCACGCCAATATTTGACATGACCGGAGTACCGAAAAATTCCACCACAAAAATTGCATCTTTACCTTGATATTGCCCCTTCGCTATTCCAATTCCTATTTCTTTAAATTCTTTCTTAACAATGTTTGCTTTATGTGATGGAGAGTTAAGCCATGCTTTTTGAACATCCACGGAATCTGAAAAATTAATCGCCAGATTTTCTCCCGCATAACTGTATTTATATCCCACGCTATCCAGCCATTTCCACGGCAATTCTCCATTGGGACCGGTGTGCGAAAAATATCCCCTTGCCGCCATATCTTCCGCTTTCTTTTTTGCGGCTTCGGCGAGTAGCGAGTTTACCGATAACGGCAAAGTGTTATTCAGATTTCTGTCTTCATTCGCGAGAGTCGCGAGAACCGAAGGCAAAACCGCGGCCAGAAAATCAGTCTTTTTTAAAACGATAAAAATCTGCCCCAAATAAGCGAGTTCCACAAGTAGAATAACAGACAATATTGCCACAACCGATTCCTTGCTGAAAAAACCCGGTTTATAGGCATTTTGGGCGTGCGGGATGAGGTAATCCTTAAACCATTGCAATAACTTATTCATTTAGTCAAATTCTAATCTAAAAGTATAAAAAAATAAACCCCCTATATAGGGGGTTTATTTTTTCGACTTTATTTGTAATTTTATTGATTAGCAAGAATATTGTTGAGAACTGCTCTGGTTAGTGGCCCAACAACCCCAACTGAAGGGAGTCCGTTATTGGTCTGAAACAATCTTACTGCCGCTTGTGTAAGGGGGCCGAAATAACCAGTCGGCGCGGAAATATGAAGGAGACCTTCCGCGATAAGAATTTTATGAAGTTCTATCACATCATCCCCGCGTGATCCGCGAACAAGATATCTAGTAAATCGGAAAGTATTAGCACCGAGTACTTGACCAGAAGTACTGGTAGAAACTCCGAGAACTTGGCCGAGAGAAGGGCCGTTAACTACTCCGAAGAGCCCGACTGGACCACCTCCGCCACCCGATGGTGGAGCTGGGGGTGCAGGTGGAGCGGGATTATTGAATACAAGCGTGCCGGTGAGTGTAGAATCTTGGCCGGCGAATAATGCCATACCATTAACAGTCGTATCGCCGAAGTTGGGACCGCTTCCGTCAATGTTGTATGAGGCCGTATTATCATCCTCAATCGCCACGATTGCCTCGCCAACCCCATTAGCGCCAGAAGAAGTAAACTTGTCTTGCAGTCCTGTGTCAAAGCCAACTTCAGCTGTCACCTCGCCATCGTTGTTCATAATTCTTCCGATAACAGGATTGTTTCCTGAAAGGTCAAATGTGGAAAGCCAAGGGGCAAAGTCAATTGTGCTCTCGTCATGAGAGATAACACCGCAAACAGCAACTGATTCTGGGAAACCCTCTTCTTCGTCGATTTCGGCCGGAGTGCTACTGCAACCCCACCAGTTGTTTGTCGCATCAAGCGGCGTTTCGCTTTGACCATAGTAGAGCGAAACTATGTTATCCGAGAGATCGTTGAAGTTTACTGTAACTCCACTAGCCACATTCGCATTGATGTTTACTCCGTAGTCGTTGCCAGTCAAAGAATTATTACGGATAGTGACATTGCTGTTCATGGCTTCGCCGTTAATACGAATGGCACTCCATTCGTCCGTGCTTCCATGAACAGTATTTCCAGTGACATCAATAATACTATTACCACCACCCAACTGAATACCGTGGTTCGCTGAATCAGTTATGGTGTTAGCACTGATAGTTCCAATATTCACATTGAAAAACAGGATTTCAGAGTCATCAACAATTTGATTATCAGTGACGGTGATGTTGGACGATGATTCGCTAGCCATGTTAACTGAAGTATTTGTCTGACCAGTAAATTTATTATTGCTGATGACGGTGTCAGACAATCCTTGGTCAGAATAGATGCCATTCCCGCTTGCTGGGCCTTCCGCATTATTATCTTTTATACAGTTTTGCTCTACGGTGCCGTCGTTACCGTTGAGGTAAATACCCATGATGTTGTCACGGATAATGTTGTTCTTAATCGTCATATCAGAGTAGCCTTCGCCTCCACTAATATTGATGCCAGCGCCTGATGCACTCTCTCCACCGACAATTACTCCAGCAATAGTGAACCCATCAATAGTTATATTATCGTCCTGAACTATAAAGGCACCTTCGGGGGTTCCAACAACGGATTCGCTACCTTCCTCAACCGTACAACTACGAGCATCTAATCCAGCCTGCGCGCCACTAAGAGTAAGGGGCTTGCTAATAGTAACTGCTTCATCGTAATTTCCAGCGGCAACATGAACCGTTCCGCCAGTCGGAGCCGCATTAACCCCCTCCCCAATAGTCTGGAACGGGTTTGCTTCAGTTCCATCTCCTTCACCTTCGTTGCTGTCGTCCACATATATGTTGTCATCTACTTCAAACCCTGTGAAGTGATTTATCGTGAATGTCAGTGTTCCTTCTTCGTATCCTATAATGGTGATGTCTGGGTAGTCTTCGTCGTTCGGGTCAATAATATTTCCTTCGTCGTCCCTCACTATCAGATTCGGTGTAGAGGGGAAATCGAGCCCATATAGTGTAATTTCCGCCCCGGCAGTTCTAAGCAATTCGGCAGTCCTCGCGTCAAGACTAATAGAACCTTCGTCAATTTCCATTTTGTCGCCAAGAATCTGGAGAAGAGCAATAGTATCCGCATCGGTCAAGTCTGGGAGTGCGGGAAAGGTTATACGACCCACTCCGTTCTTTTCAAAATACAACTCCTCCTCACAATTATCTGGCGTGAGAGCGCAGTCATTAAGGTTGGTATCAATACCAAATTCTTCGAAAAGAGTGGCTGTAACACCCTCGAATATCGCCGCGTAGTCGGGGATAGAGGCAGGTACCACTACCGAAACTATCTGGTCTGCAGATTCACCATTCTTCGTCAAATGGAATGTGACATTGCCAGTTTCCGCAGAGGCGTCATAGGTGATGACACCGCCTGTAGCAACATGGCTATTTTCCGACAAGGTAATTGTCACGACAACACCGGTTGTCGGAGCCCTATCAACGATAGCTTGCGCCATCGTTATTGCGTTGTTGTCAACGCCCTCTACGGGGTTCAACGAACCCGCTGTGGCTAATGCACTCTGTGCCGCACCTACACATAGTGCGTCTCCCCCTTCATCACATGGATTAACCAGTGTAGCATGTGCAAACGGAGTGGAAATAATTAATCCGATAACAATAAAAAGTCCTGCTATCGCTATTTTATAAATTGATCCGAAACTATTGTCTGGTGATTGTGATGTATACCCTCTGATAATTTGATTCATAAATTTTTAGATATTATGTTAATAAAAACGCCCGAAAATTGCTTTTTGTAATTTGACGGTGAGGCATACTGCGCTCCAAGGCAAGTTTTTAGTCAAGAGAAGAAATAGATAAGAGAACGAGATGGAAAATAATAAAGAGAGTCCGAAAAAGACCTCAATACGAAAATTCATATCTGCCCATAGGTATATTCTTTCATACTGCTTAAGTCAAGAATAAAGTGTTATTTCCGTGTACATATCCTGTTTATAGCCTGTTCATAAATCAAATAATCCTTATTTACGGCTCTAAAATAAGATGTTTTGTGATATACTGCCTACTCCATGAAAGGAAAAACTAAAAAGGGAGCTAGGGGCGAAGGGGGAAATTCTTCCACCCTGCTCGGTACACTTTCAATCACCGGTAAAGGCATGGGGTATGTCCGGGTTCACCCCGTTAGAAGCAGGTCGCCCCAAGGTGACCGTAGCACTCGCAATGCGAGGGTGGCTTCTAATGGGGTGAAAGACCGCGAGGAAAATATAGAGATAGATTCAAAAAATTTGAACACCGGACTTCAAGGCGATCAGGTAAAAGTAAAAATTATCGGCAAAAACCGCGACGGGGAGGATTTGGGAAAAATCACGGAAATAATTTCTCGCGGGAAAGCGGGCTTTGCCGGAGTGATTGAAGAAGAGAAAGGAAAATATTTTCTAGTACCGTCGGATATAAAAATGTACACGGACATCGCCATCCCGAAAGAAAATCTCGGGGGTGCTCTAAAGGGACAGAAGGTTTTCGTTGTTATCACTGACTGGACTGATTCGGCGAAAAACCCTGTAGGTAAAGTGACTGAAGTTTTGGGAAAACCCGGCGAACACAACGCCGAAATGAAAGGAATCGCCCTTGAAAAAGGGTTCAAGGAAGGATTTCCCGGAAATGTTGAAAAAGAGGCGGAAGAATTAAAAAAAGACGGAATAACCGAGGCAGAAATAAAAAAACGCCGTGATTTCAGGAATATAACGACATTTACTATAGACCCGTTTGACGCCAAAGACTTTGATGATGCACTTTCGTACAAGGATTTGAATGGCGGAAGAGTGGAGATTGGAATCCATATTGCCGATGTCTCGCATTATGTACGGCCGAAAACGGCCATTGATAAGGAGGCCATAAAGCGTTCCACATCTCTATATCTCGTGGACCGCACCATCCCGATGCTTCCCAAAACTCTTTCCAACGATTTATGCAGTCTGAATCCGAATGAAGACAAACTGACAATGAGCGCGGTTTTTACTCTCGATAGCAACGCCCAGGTGCTCGAAAAATGGTTTGGGAAAACAATAATTCATTCCGACAAAAGGTTCACTTATGAAGAGGCACAGGAAATTTTGGATAAAGGCGAAGGAAAACTCCACAAAGAGCTTGATACTTTAAACAGGCTCGCCAAAAAACTGACCGAGGAACGGCATGAAAAAGGCGCGATATCGATGGACCAGGAAGAAGTTAAGTTTGAGCTTGATAAAGACGGCGTGCCTCTACGAGTTTTCAAAAAAGTGCGCCAGGACACAAATAAGCTCATTGAAGAGTTTATGCTTCTTGCCAACAAGAAAGTGGCGAAGTTTGTGGCCGAAATGGAAGAAGAATCAGTCTTTGTTTACCGTGTTCACGATAACCCGGACTATGACAGGATGCACAACCTGACACTTTTCCTGAAAAGCCTCGGCTACAACCTGAAAACAAAAGATGGAGTAGTGGAAGGAAAAGAACTGAACAATCTTATCAAGAGCCTTGAGGGAAAGCCCGGAAAAGACACGATTCAGACCGCAATCGTCCGCTCAATGGCAAAAGCTATTTACACCACAAAAAATATTGGACATTATGGATTGGCATTTGAACATTACACTCACTTCACTTCACCTATCAGGCGATACCCTGATGTGATGGTTCACAGATTGCTTGAAGAATATTTATCGGGCAAGAAAATAAAAGAAGACGAGTGGCACCTGTACGAAGCGATGTGCGTCTACTCTTCTCAGCGCGAAAAAGAAGCGGCGGATGCCGAGCGCGCCTCAATCAAATACAAACAAGTTGAATATATGTCGGCGCGAATCGGACAATTATTTGACGGCATAATTTCTGGCGTGACCGAATGGGGTGTATATGTTGAGGAAAAAGAAACTAAGTGTGAAGGGATGATAAAGCTTCGCGATTTGGGAGACGATTATTTTGTCTTTGATGAAAAAAATTATCGCGTTTACGGGGAGAGAACGAAAAAGAGTTTTACTTTGGGCGATCCGGTTAAATTCAAGGTCGTTGCTACAGATATGGTAAGAAAAACTATAGATTATAAGTTTGTCTGATTATTTTTATTTAGCGTAGGCTGTCGCTTCGTTAAATTTCACTGAAAGCATTCGCGATGTTCCGTCGGCGCCCATTGTAATACCGTAAAGCACATTAGCACATGACATAGTCTCTCTGTTGTGAGTGATTACAATAAGGTTTGAAAACTTTGAAAGGTCTTTCAGCATTTGGCCATACTTGCTCGAGTTGGCTTCATCAAGGGCGGCATCGGTTTCGTCTAAAACCAAAAACGGCGGAGGATTAACTTGGGTAATGGCGAAAAGTAAAGCTATGGAGGTCAGGGCTCTTTCTCCGCCAGAGAGCATATTTAAATCTTTCATTTTCTTCTGGGGGAGGGAAATGTTTATCTCTATTCCCTCTTCAAATTCTTTTTCTTCGTCGTTAAAAAGTTCGCCCTCTTCCTCTTCTTCTGCGCTATATCTACGCTTCTCTTTTTTCACCAAAGAAAGACTCGCTGTTCCACCTCCGAACATTAATTTGAAAAATTCGCTAAACTGGGTGTTTATTTTTGAAATACCTTCTTTAAATTCCACACTTAATTTTTCTTTGAGGTCGGCAATCAACCCCTCCAATGAAGTCTTGCTTTGTTTTAAATCAGCAAGTTCTCCCTCTAAAAATTTATCGCGCGTGAAAGTTGTTTCATATTCTTTTAAAACATCTTCTCCCCCGCCAATTCCCGCATCTTCAAGGCGAATTTTTATTCTTTCAATTTTTTTACGACGCACCTCCTGTCCATTCTTGTCTTCTTCGCCAAAAGAGAGAGTCTGATAGCTATTTACGGCTTCTCCCACAAGAACAATTGCTTCTTTAAATTCTCTGGCAAAATCCTCTTCTTCGGAGCGAAATTTTTCTTCCTGTATACTAAATATCCCCACTTGAGCGGAAAGCTCGCTTCGCTTGGAAGAAAGCTCAAAAAACGAGCGCTCTTTGTCGCGCAAGTTCTCTTTCGCGTCTTCCAACTCTTTTTTTGACTGCGCTATCCTTTTAACAATTCCTTCTTCTTCTTTAGATAGGATTCTGAGTTCCTCTACTGCGCTATTTTTCTCTTTTTTAAGCTCCGCAATTTTTCCAAAAATTTTCTCTTCTTTATGCGCCAAACTTCCCTCCTCTTCTTTCTCCGTAATAAAACGAGAAACTAGGGATTTTATTTCGCTAAGTGCTTTTTCAAAAAATCCGCTATCACGCCTTGCAATAGCGTCTCCGGCAAGTTCAATAATTTTTTCACCAAATGTTTTAACTTCAAAAAAGTTAATAGTTGAGAGAGCAAAACTCCCCTGGCTTTTTATTTCTTTAGCGCGCTCATCTTCAAGCTCTATTATTCCTTCAAGACGGCCAATCCTGCGCGAAACTTCGTCTTTTTTATTACGAATCTCTTGAAGCAATCTGTCGTTTTCTCGCGCTCCTTGTTCTGATGCAACATTTTCAGGCGACAAAGAAAGCTCGTTTTTAAGCCTTGTCAGTGTTTCTTCGAGCTCCGCAAGTTCCTTACGGACTTTACTAGAATATTTGAGATTTTCTTTTTCCTGTTTTAATAGCTTATCTTCCCTATTAAAATATTCGAGATAAAATCCCTTTAGTTCTTCCCTCATTTCCCGTGCTTTTTCAATTTTCTCAACTTGTTTCTTTAAAAATAAAATGTGTGGAGCAAGTTCACGGCGGAGACTTTCCGCTTCTTTAATATTCTCATTAGTTTTTCCCAGTTTGCGCTCACTCTCTATTATTTTGTATTGATAGACACGGAGACCCAGCGCATCTTCAATCATTTCCTTTTTCTCTTTAATGGAAGCATTCAAAATTTTATCCGCCTCGCCCTGCGATATTATATGGTGGCCAGACGAACCAATATTTAATGGTGCTAAAATTTCTAAAATGTCTTTCAGGCGAACTTGTGAATCGTTTACTAAATAATGGTTAGTTCCGTCGCCATATACCTCACGAGAAATAATAATTTCGTCAAAATCAAGGTTTATACTACCTTCGCCGGTTTCGTGTTTCCCGAACGACCTTTTTTTATTATCAAAAACTATAGACACACTGGCGCGCCCAAGCGCCCCCCCAGATTTTCCCCCCTTAAAGATTAAATCTGTGCCCAGTTTACCGCGGAGAGATTTCATTGATTGCTCGCCCAAAACAAAGCGAATCGCCTCTGCCACATTTGATTTGCCGGAGCCGTTGGGCCCGACAATAGCGGTAATTTTTTGAGAAAATTCCAAAGGAGTTTTCTTGGCAAATGATTTGAAACCGGTTAATTCCAGGCGCTTTAGCATGTTACTTATTCCACTTCTTGGCGACAAGCGCGTTTTGCGCAGCTTTTTGCTCGGCCTCTTGTTTTGACTTTCCAGTTCCTTCCGCCACCGGCTCGTCGCCAAAATAAATTCCCACCGTAAAAAGCCTGTCATGGTCCGGACCAGTCTGTTTTATCACTTTGTAGGCGGGGGTAACAAAAGCATATTCCTGCGCTTTTTCCTGAACCAAACTCTTGGCATCTTTATATAACCCTTTTTCTATAATTTCTTCAATTTCCCCAAAAAGGCACTTGGCAATAAATTTTTCGGCTTTATCGTAACCTTGATCCAAATAAAGCGCGCCAACAAAACTCTCAAACACGTTAGCTAAAATATATTGTCTGGCCTTACCGGTGTCTTTGGCTTCACCCTTAGACAAAAGCAAATATTCATTCATTCCGAGTTTTGCGGCAATGTCAGAAATAGTGTTTGCATTCACAAGAGAGGCTCTGTATGAAGTAAGATCTCCCTCGTCTTTGTCGGTATATTTTTTATATAAATAATCTGTCACAACTAATTGAAGGACGGCATCGCCTAAAAACTCAAGGCGCTCGTTGTGGTTGATTCCAACTTTTGGATTTTCGTTAATATAAGAACGGTGAACAAAAGCTTGCTTTAAAAGCCCTTTGTCTTTAAATTTCACCCCAACTTTTTTTTCAAATTTAGAAAAATCTATCATCCCGTTAGAAGCAGGTCGCGATTGCCCTCGTTCGGTAGAAATTTCTTTATTAAATTTTGTTTTGTCTTTTTCCATATTATTTGATAGCGACCGCGGTTTCTAACAGGATCATTATTTTTTTGATTTTTTTGTCTGCCCGCCTAAATTTTGCTTTATAGAATTTTGGTGGGGTATTTTTTCAACTCCTTTTGCAATGAGCGGAAGGATGTCGTCGTAGATATTCAAATCGCTAATATCAGAAAGTTTAAACCACCTTGCGTCGTCGAGACCTTCTTTTTTTTCTTTTTCAAGATTAAGTTCGCGATATGGAGATTCTCCCAAAAAATACGAAACATGTTTTCTGATTTTTCCTTTTTCGGGATGTGAAGCAATGTATTCATTTTCACCGATTTTCCAAATGATTTTTATATCAAGACTAATTTCCTCTTTAATTCTGCGAATTGTTCCATTCTCTTCGTTTTCACCTTCTTTAATATGTCCCTTGGAAAGCGTCCAGTGCCCAAAAATATCATGCACAAGAGCTAAATATACTTGCCCTCCATGAAGAGCAAAAACTACCGCTCCGCCCAGTTTTTCAAGCGGAATTTTTGAAAGATCCAGTCCCTGATTATTATTTTTCTTTTTAGAGCTGGTTTCCTCTTTCTGAGGCTCCCCCATCTCCTTATAGACGGCTCCCAAGACACCGTTAATAAATTTCCCGGAATTTTCTCCTCCGAATGTTTTAGCTAACTCTATCGCTTCGTTGATGGCAACCTTTGGGGGAACTTCCGTTCTGTCAGAGAAAAGAAGTTCGTATAGACCGATGCGCAGAATATTCCTGTCCACAATGGAGATTCTGTCTATCGGCCAATCGGGAGCGGCTTTCGTAATAATGTCGTCAAGCGTCTTTTGGTTTTCCAGAATCCTCTCTATGAGATTAGTCATAAACGAAAAATCCCCCATACCAGGAGCAAATTCTTGCGCGTTACGCTCTAATATGTCGGGTATCTCCCCAATCCCTTTTACTGCCACCCCTTTAGTGTGGTTGAAGTCCCACTCAAAGAGCGTTTGCATCGCTACTGATCTTGAAAGGTGCCGGTTTGCCATAAGAACTCTTAAGTAAAGCCTACACAATTATCACCGAAATTTCAATCCCGTTAGAAACCGCCCTCGCTAACAAGCGAGTGCTACGGACACCTCGGGGCGCCCTGCTTCTAACGGGATCAATACTACTTAGATTCTTTGTTTTTCTTCACTTTAGCCTGCCTCTTTTCAATCTTTTTCAATACATTCACAACTTCTTTCCCTTTATACATGCCACAAGCTGGACACATTTTGTGGTTTTCTTTCGGAGAGCCGCATTTTTCGCACAAAGAAAGGCGCATTTCTTTCAATGCGTGATGCGAACGGCGGTTTGCCGTATGAGCCCTCGTATGTCGCATTCTTACAACCATAGTTTCGTTAGTATAACTTGTTTTTTAAAAATATCAATCCCGTTTGAAACTTGTGAGGTTTAACCTCGCAAGTTTCTAAAACTTTTTCTGTGAATTTTTGAAAGTCCGTGTTTTTTTATCGCCCTGTAATGTGCTTTTGTTCCGTATCCTTTATGTTTTTCGAATCCGTATTTGGGATACTTTTTAGAAAATGAAACCATGCGCTTGTCGCGCATCACTTTTGCCATAATGGAGGCTGCTGAAATAACCACCTCTTTTTCGTCCCCTTTTATTATTGTTTTCTGATTTATATAAACATCAGGCGCATAAAGAGAGCCATCCAGTAAAATCTCTGTTTTTTTATCTACACCTAGAGCTTTCAGGCAATTACTAACCGCAAATTTTAATGAATGAGAAAGACCTTTTTTATCTATCACTTTTTCGTTTACAAAAAACACTTCGTATTTTATAATCCCCTCTTCTTGGTGTTTCTTTATTTTTTCATGCCATTTTTCCCTAGCGTCCGGGCTTAATTTCTTGGAGTCCTTTATTCCCCTTAGAATTTTTTTGTGTTTTTTATCCAAGAGAACCGCTCCCACCGCCAGAGGCCCGGCAATCGGCCCGCGCCCAACTTCGTCAATCCCGACAACAAAATTCCGCGTTTTTTTCATCCCATTAGATACCTTCATTTTTACACTATACTATGGGGCTTAATTTATTGTTTTTCGCGCTATGCTAAACTTCACTTAAATATCTGCTTTTGTATCTAACGGGACAAGCAGTTACGCATTTTAATTTATGGAATCAAGGTTTATACATTTACATACACATAGCCATTACAGTCTTCTGGACGGGATGTCAAAAATTGAGGACATGGTCAAACTCGCGCAATCCCATAAAATGCCCGCAATTGCTCTTACCGACCACGGCAATATGTACGGCGCGATTGAATTTTATAAAACCTGCAGAGCTCACGGAATAAAACCGATTATTGGAGTTGAAGCATATATCGCCAACCGCGGGCGTTTTGACAAAGAAGCCAATATTGACAACAAGCGCTATCACTTGACGCTTTTGGTTAAAAACGAAATTGGTTACAAAAATCTCATAAAACTGGTTACTTTCGCAAACCTTGAAGGCTATTACTACAAACCGCGGATGGACAAAGAATTACTCAAGCAATATCACGAAGGCATCATCGCGCTTTCCGGATGCTTGGGTGGAGAGCTTTCGCAGGCTCTTTTGAACGGAAAAGATTCCGAGGCGGAAGCGATAGCCGGCGAATATAGGGATATTTTCAGCAAAGAAAATTATTTTCTGGAAGTAATGCATCACCCAAACATAGAGGGCGCCACGAAAGTGCGCGAAAAATTAATAGCGCTTTCAAAAAAATTAAACATCCCTCTCGTCGGCACGCAAGATTCGCATTATTTGCACATTGACGACCATAAGGCGCATGACACTTTGCTTGCCGTACAAACCGGCACGGACACCAAAGACGAAAACCGTCTTACTTTCGGCGCTGATGATTTTTCTTTCATAAACACAAAAAAAGCGCTTGAATATTTCAAAGATATCCCTGAGGCAGTTGCAAACACCATAAAAATTGCTGATATGTGCGACTTGGAACTCAAATTGGGACACTGGGTATTCCCCGACCTGAAATTAGGAAAGGTAAATTACGACGAACTTCTTAAAAAAATGACCTACGATGGAATTCCCGTCCGTGAAATAAAAAAAACAAAAGAAGTTGAAAAGAGAATTGAATACGAGCTTAAAATTATTCGCGACAAAGGCTATGCCCCATATTTTTTGGTAGTGGCCGACTTAATCCGTTTCGCAAGAGAAAGCGATATCTTAACAACTATCCGCGGGTCTGTGGCCGGTTCTATTGTCACCTACCTTTTGGGTGTTACTACCGTAAACCCACTTGAATATAAATTGCCGTTTGAGCGATTTTTAAATCCAGAACGACCATCAGCGCCTGATATTGATATGGATTTTGCCGATAATAGAAGAGACGAAGTAATTGCCTATGCCAAGAAAAAATACGGCGAAGATAAGGTGGCGCAAATAGGAACATTCGGCACTATGATGGCGCGCGGTGCAGTGCGCGACGTGGCACGGGCTCTCGGATATCCATACGGAGTGGGTGATAAAATATCTCGCCTTATTCCGATGGGTTCACAGGGATTTCCAATGACGATTGATAGAGCGATGGAAATGTCCCCAGAACTGACGGTGATGTATAAAAACGAAAAAGATACAAAAGAAATAATTGACTTGTCAAAAAAGTTAGAGGGATGTGCCCGGCATATTTCAGTACACGCCGCTGGCGTAGTCATTTCCCCATATCCTCTTTATGAGTTCGTTCCCACCCAGCTTGACCCTAAGGGAGGAAAAGTAATCACGCAATATGATATGTGGGCCGTGGAAGACGCCGGGCTTTTAAAATTTGATTTTTTGGGAATTAGAAATTTGGCGATTTTGGGAGATGCCGTCAAGATTGTAAAAAAATTATACAACATTGATATAGATATTGAAAAAATTCCGATTGATGACAAAAAAACATATGAGATGCTTGCGCGCGGGGAAACAATGGGACTTTTCCAGTTGAACGGTTCTGGCATGACAAGATATCTAAAGGAATTAAAACCGACTGCTATTCATGATATTAATGCTATGGTTGCCCTCTACCGCCCGGGTCCTATGGAAAAAATTCCAGATTATATAAAAAGGAAACACAATCCAAAACTTGTTCAATATTTTGACCCTCGCATGGCGGAAATTCTTGACCAATCTTACGGCGTTATCACATACCAAGATGATGTCATGTTGATTGCCATAAAAATAGCAGGATATTCTTGGCTTGAAGCCGATAGTTTGCGCAAAGCCATGGGCAAAAAGATCCCCAAAGAAATGGCCGCGCAGGAAGAAAAATTCATATCCGGGTGCATTGATGGAGGGATGAAGCCGGCCAAAGCGCTTGAGCTCTGGAAATTAATAGAGCCATTTGCTGCCTACGGTTTTAACAAAGCTCATGCCGCAAGCTATGGCAGAGTTGCCTATCAAACGGCTTATATGAAGGCAAATTTTCCTGTCGTATACATGGCCTCTGTTTTAACAGCCGATGCTGGCGATATTGAGAAGACCACAGAAATAATGGAGGAATGTAAGCGCATGGGAATTCCTGTGCTTCCACCAAACATAAATGAAAGTTTTGGAAACTTTACTGTTGTAAATAAAAAGAAAGAAAATAAAGAAGAAATTCGTTTTGGACTTTATTCCATAAAAAATTTGGGTACTGATATCGCACAGGCAATTATTGATGAACGAGAAAAAAGCGGAAAATTCAAAACATTTATGGATTTTTTAGACCGTGTAAAGCATAAAAATTTAAACAAAAAATCTCTTGAGTCGCTTGTTAAATCAGGGAGTCTTGATGAGCTTGGGGAACGAGGGGCACTCCTTGGGAATACGGAGGAAGCCCTTAATCATAACCGTGAAATAGGAAAAATAGACCAAAACCAAATCTCTCTTTTTAGTGGGGCGGAAACTGCAGGACCGGAATTCAAGCTTAAAAAGGCTCCCCATGCGACCAAAGAAGAAAAACTGGCCTGGGAAAAGGAATTGCTAGGTCTTTATGTTTCAGGACATCCCCTGGACAAACACCGCGAAAAATTGGAGAAAAAAGAAATAAATATAAAAAAAATAAAAGAAGAACTGAAAGAAGGAATGCTCTGCGCCATTTCTGGAATTATTGAAGAAGTAAAAATAGTATTTACAAAAAATAATGACCAAATGGCATTTATAAAATTAACTGATTTGTCTGGCACTATTGAAACTGTGGCATTCCCAAAAATTTTTCAGGGCAATAAAAATTTATTTATCCAAGACAAATGCATTTCAATAAAAGGAAGGATTTCAAACCGAAACGGCGAAACCAGTATTCTTATAGAAGGAGTAAAAGAGCTGGTTTAGATTGATCCCGTTAGAGGCAGGTCGCGTTCGTAGATTTTTTTAAACAGTTATTACTAAAATTACTTTATTATCGTCTGAAATATCTACTATTTATAATTAACCGACCGCGGCCTCTAACGGGATTGACATCAATGAATGATATGAGTAGCCTTATATCCAGTCAAAGAACATTGGGGGAATCATGTTTGAATTGCCTGTTCCTATAAGGCCTAAGAAGGGCTTTGAAAATCAATTCAAGAAAAAAGACTTGGAGGGTGTCATATTGGTTACCAGAATCAAATCCCCTCTTTATGTTCGTCCGGGAGCAAGTGAAGGTGAAAAAACCGAGGCAGTGCTGGTACCATGGATTGAGTGCAGAAATAAAAAAGGAAAGCCCATATTGGGACCAACCGGGAACAGAGAATTTTCATGGAACTGGGTGAGGGTAAGCCTGGGAACAAAACGAGGAAGCGGCCTCGTCTTATCGGGTAGGTGCGTAAAGAAAAATTAACAACAAGGGAATACTTGAGGCGGGCCCGTTGACCCGCTTTTTTCTTGTAAAATATAGCCTAAAATGTTATTATTTTTTTCTATACCAGTCCCGTTAGAAATCCACTTTATTTTTATTTATAATAATAAAGCAGATATTTGCTCTAACGGATTAATATTACTAAATATTGTATTAAATTAACTTCTAACGGGATGGATGAACGAGATCATAAAAAAATCGGCCGGGAACTCGACCTTTTTTATATAGACGAAACTGTTGGCAAGGGCCTTCCCATGCTTACCTATAAGGGCGCAGCTATAAGACGCGAACTTGAGCGCTTTATTGTGGACGAGGAAATCAAGCGTGGCTATCAGCACGTCTATACTCCCGATATAGCAAAGCTTGAACTATATATAAAATCCGGACACTACCCGCACTATAAGGACAAAATGTACGCACCAATAGAAATAGAGGATGAGAAATTCATGCTTCGTCCCATGACCTGCCCACATCATTTCCAGCTTTATCTTTCCAAACCGCATTCTTATCGTGAACTTCCCATACGCATTGCCGAGCTCGCCAAAATGTATCGTTTTGAACAATCTGGTGAGCTCATGGGGCTTCTGCGAGTCCGTGGCTTTTGTCTTTCCGACGCGCATATTATTTGTAAGAACGAGGAAGAGGCCGTGGAAGAAATGGGAAAGGCGCTTGATCTTATTGAATATGCGAACGGCGTACTAGGACTCAAAATGGGAGAAGATTATCATTATCGCTTGTCTCTTGGCGACATTAGTAATACCGAAAAATATTACAAAAATGATGCGGGCTGGGAAAAAGCCGAAGATCTTATACGAAAATTGATGAAAAAAAGAGGACTTGCTTATGTAGAGGCAAAAGATGACGCCGCATTCTATGGTCCCAAAATAGACATTCAAATGAAAAACGCCAACGGCAAAGAAGATACCGCTTTTACCGTGCAGTACGATCTTTCAAGCCCAGAGCGTTTTGATTTAAATTATGTGGGAGAGGACGGAAAAGAACATCGAGCCCTTGTGGTGCACCGTTCATCAATCGGCTCTATTGAGCGCACTATGGCGTTTTTAATTGAGAAATATGCCGGCGTGTTTCCGCTTTGGCTTTCCCCTGTACAAGTAGCGGTACTTCCTATAAGCGAAAAACATAAAGAGTATGCTGAAAAAGTTTACGCGTCGCTAAAAGAAGCCGGTATCCGCGCAGAGCTGGACGGAAGCAATGAATCGCTCGGCAAGAAAATAAGAAATGCAAAAACTAGCAAAGTTCCCTATTTTTTAGTATTAGGAGACAAAGAAGCAGAGTCGGAAACTGTAACCGTAGAGAGTCGTTCTGGCAGTTCAGAAAAAGAAACTTTGGAAAATTTAATTGAAAAATTAAAAAAAGAAATAAATAATAAAAAGTAAAAAAAGCGGACATAGTCCGCTTTTTTTCAAATGGCATCGCGAAGGTAAATAAATTCTATTTCGTCCCAGCCTATTACGCGCACCAACATGTTCGGTTTTTGGAAAAGTTCCATGTCTTCGTTGGTATTAAAGACGAAATAGTAAATTATGGCTTTCTTGGGAAATTTTACTGTTATGCACGGAGAGAAAAAAATTATTACGATTTTCTTTACCGATACCTCGCATCTTCCTTTTATTCCGGCTTCCAAGTTGGCAATTTGAGCGTAAATAGGACGGAAATGCACCCATCCCTTTATCTTTTCAAAAACCCTTTGTTTACCGCTATGGGGAATGGCCTCCCCATCATTTTCACCAAAAGAAGTGGAAGATGGTACGATAAGAGCGATTACCAATGCAAAAAGTATTTTTCCCATAGGTTCCTCCCGTATGAATTGAACAATCTACCTATAGGGTACTCCTAAATTAGTTACCAGAAAAGCTTCAATAAAAAATCCCGTTTACGGGATTTTTTACAGGAGCTTTTATTTCTTTTTCTTTGGCTTCTTTGCCTCCTTTCGGTGGGCATTGTTTCCTTTTGCCATAAATTATTTTGTTATTCTAATATTTTTCTATTATATCATTTTAAATGTCAACATTCGCCGTCTTTGCGTTTGACTGAATGAAACTCTTGCGCGCCGGAACATCTGTTCCCATTAAGGTTTCAAATACTTTATCGGCATCACGTGCATCATCAATAGAAACTTTTTTTAGAACTCTTCGGGCTGGATCCATAGTGGTTTCCCAAAGTTCATCTGGGTTCATTTCTCCAAGACCTTTATATCTCTGTACTGAAATTTTTATAGATTTCTTTTTATCCTTAATCTCCTCTTCGGTGGCGTCTTCTTCTCCTTTAATATTCTCAGAAGCAACCTCTTCTATGGTTGCAGAATCTCCGCCTTCTTTTTTTAAAAATTTAACCTTTTCCTCTTCGCTATAGAAATAGAAAAACTCTTTTCCTTTTTTAATTTTATAAAGTGGTGGTTGAGCAATATATATAAATCCACCATCAAGAAGCGCTCTAAAATATCGGTAAAAAAGAGTCAAAATTAAAGTTCTGATGTGGGCTCCGTCCACATCAGCATCAGTTGCAATAATTATTTTGTGATAGCGAAGTTTCGTTATATCAAATGAATCCCCTATTGCGGTTCCAAGCGCCACTACTAATGATTTTATTTCTATGGAAGCAAGCATTTTATCCAAGCGGGCGCGTTCAACATTTAAAATTTTTCCCTTAAGGGGTAATATCGCTTGTGTTTTTCTGTCTCGTCCTTGCTTGGATGAACCTCCGGCAGAATCTCCTTCCACAATAAAAAGTTCTGCTTCTGATGCATCACGAGTCTGGCAATCTGCTAATTTCCCCGGTAAGGTCATTCCCTCAAGTCCGCTTTTGCGCAGAACCGAATCTTTAGCAGCCTTGGCGGCTTTTCGCGCCCGCAAAGCCAAAAGAGCCTTCCCCATGATGTCCCGAGCATCGTCTGGGTTTTCCTCTAAAAAAGCATCAAATGCCTCGCCAAAAACTGAATTTACGGCGCTTTGCGCTTCTACGCTTCCCAATTTTCCCTTTGTCTGGCCCTCAAATTGGATTTCCTGAAGCTTCACGGAAATTACAGCGGTAAGCCCCTCTAAAACATCCTCTCCTGTGAAATTCTCGTCTTTTTCCTTGATGATATTATTTTTTCTTCCGTAGGCATTTAACAGCCGCGTGAGGGCGGTTTTAAATCCTGTTATATGTGTTCCTCCTTCTGCGTTGTAAGTATTGTTAGCAAAGGCGGCAATTTTGGTGGTAATGTCGTCAATGTATTGAAGAGATATTTCTACTTGGACACCGTCCTGTTCTTTCTCCACATAAAAAATATTTCTGTGAATCGGTTTCTGAAGCTGGTTGTAAAATTTAACAAGCGACATCAATCCGCCCTCAAAAGAAAATGACATTGACGGGGCATTCAATCCCAACTCACTTAAATATATTACATCGTCTTTAATTTTTTCTTCAAATTTTCGCAAGTCCAAAATGTTAATAATAAGACCTTTCACAAGATAGGCCTGCTGGCGCATGTGGCTTACAATTGTGTCCCATTCAAAACGAATTTCTTTGAAAATCTCCGGGTCCGGCTCAAAAGAAACTATTGTGCCGTGAATTTTGGAAGAAGAAACTTTTTTAACGGCAGATTTTCTTTTCCCTTGTGAATACTCTTGCATATATTCCCCCCCATCTCTATGAACTTCCACTTTTGCGTATTTAGAAAGAGCATTAACAACCGAAGCACCAACCCCATGAAGTCCTCCCGAAACTTTGTAGCCGGAACTTTCCCCGCCGAACTTTCCGCCGGCATGAAGCGTGGTCATGACCACCTCAAGAGCAGAAAGTTTACTTTTCTTATGAATATCAACGGGAATACCGCGCCCGTTGTCTACAATACGAATTCTATTGTTTGGTAAAAGCGCAATTTCAATATGGTTGGCAAAACCGCCCATGGCTTCATCGCGGGAGTTATCAAAAATCTCCCAAATAAGGTGGTGAAGTCCATCTATGCCAGTTGTGCCAATGTACATTCCTGGACGCTTCCTAACGGGCTCTAGCCCCTCCAAAACAGAAATATCAGAGGCATCGTAATGATGCCCGTTGGTTACTCTTTTTTCTTCTTTTTTAGGGTCGTTTTTGGCCATGTTTTAAGCCCTATTATAGGCCTCATTTCTTTCCCTTATTATACCAGAAAAAGCCTTGAAACAAAAGCTTTTTTAGTAAAAACTGTGTATAAGAAAAAACGGCAAAAACTCCATATTTAAACTTTTCCTGAAGCTCGAAAATACTGGAGGTTTGAACCGTACTTATAGGGGCACTATCTCACCTGCCAGCCACTTTTAACATTAATCTCGTTAGTAATGTTATCCATTACTTTATTTATTTCATCATCGGAAAGAGTTTTTTCGTAAGATTGAAAAACTAGATTAAAAGCATAAGAAGTTCTTTTTGTGCCATTGGGAAAAGTTTTGTGAAAAACATCAAAAAGTTTGTGTTGTACTAAAAGATTCTCTGACCATTTTTCTATTATTTTTAATACTGAATCACTTGTGGTTCCTTCTGGTGTAAAAACAGCAATATCACGAAGTAAAAATGGGTATTGGCTTATAGGTTTATATTTTACCCCGTTAGAAGCAGGTCGCCCCAAGGTGCCCGTAGCACTCGCGATGCGAGGGCGGCTTCTAACGGGGTTTATTATCTTTTTCTTTTCTGTTTTGATGTTAGCTGATTCCGGCTTAACAAACTCCGCATACGCTTCGTCTAATGTATATTCTCTAACAGTCCCTTTCCCAGAACCAACAGCAACCATAGCTTTCTCGGCATCTTTTTTAAAAACTGTTCCTATCTCAAAAATTTTTATTTCTGAAAACCCTAAAAGGGGTGCATTCCTCATGTTGGATACCAAGGCCTCACTTATCCCGTCTTTTAAATTGTTCCTAAGAAATCTTTTATCTCCCGCGATTGGATTTTCAATTTCAACTTCTCCCTTGTCGGTAAAGGCATAGGTCATAACTTCAGAAAACCCTTCCCCTACTAATGACTCCCTTACTTTATTTGCCTTATCAAATTGCTCATTATTTGGAGACTTCTTTTGGGCTTTTGGCATAACAGCCTTTATATTTTTGTATCCATACACACGCCCAATTTCTTCAATTATGTCTTCTTTAATACCAGAAACGAGTGGTTCACGGCCTGGCATAAGGTCAAGCCTCTCCAGCGGTATTGTCACCATGAAATAAGAATTTTTTCCGGTGTCTAATTTTTCATAAATAAAATCAAGCTGTTTCAATAATTTTTCTATATCATTATCTTTTAGTTTTGTGCCCAGTAATTTATTCGTGTCTTCGGTGCTGACTTTTATTTTATGAGTTAATGGCTTTCTCAAGTAAGAATCTGAAATTTTGCCAACCGCAGTATTTTTGTCACTCGCGATTTTTAAAATCATTTTAATAGCCAAGCGTATTCCTTCTTCGGCTAAAACAGGGCTAATTCCTTGTTCAAAGCGCGAAGAAGAGTCTGTGCGAATCCCAAGTGTGCGCGAAGTCTTGCGAATCTGTGCATAATCAAAGTTCGCGCTTTCAATAACTATGTTTTTGGTAATATCACTTATTTCTGCCGTCCTTCCGCCCTTAATTCCGGCCATAGCAATTGCCTTGTCTCCATCAGCAATAACGAGCATTTGGGAATTAAGTGTTATTTCTTTTCCATCAAGAAGAGTGAGTTTTTCAGCGTCACGCGCATTTCTGACCACAATATGAGGATTGTCATTTTTCTTTTCTCGCCCTCCTAAGTTTTTCTCCGAAAAATTTTGGCGAGCAAGTTTGTCCATATCAAAAGCATGAAGCGGTTGGCCTGTCTCAAGCATCACAAAATTTGTTATATCAACAATATTATTTATAGAACGCTGGCCTAAGGTTTCAAGCCGTTCTTTAAGCCAAGCGGGCGAAAGTCCAATTTTTACATCTTCAATTACCACACCCATATAGCGAGAACAAAGTTTTGGCTCCCTGATATCTATTCGTACTTCTTTTTTGGAAGTTATTTTATGGTCTGTAAATTTTTCAGGATATATTTTTTTACCGAGCAAGCGAGCAGTTTCACGAGCAATTCCTTTGTGCGAAAGACAGTCGTGTGAACGGTTGGGTAGTACCTCAATATCGAGCACAAAATCATTCCCAGCTTTTTCAACCGATTCAACCTGAAAAGCATTGAACGTCAGAAGTTCGGCAAGTTTTTCCGGTGCCGGCAAATTATAAAGCTTCCCGCAATTTTTTTCGGCATGACTGTGTAAATGATGGTTCAACCAGGTATAGGAAAATTTCATCCCATTAGAAAATTAACCTTTTCAAGAATAACTAGTTCTTTATTATTCCCCCTATAACTATTTTTTGTATTAGTTTTACACATAATTTAATTTCTAACGGGACAGGTATATTAAAACTGATTTACCAAGCGTAAATCTCCCTGATAAAAAAGGCGGATATCGTCAATTTCATATTTAAGCATGGCCAATCTGTCTACTCCAGTACCAAAGGCAAATCCCTGATACACATTCGGATCAATGCCAACTTGTTTTAGAACATACGGGTGAACCATTCCCGCGCCCATAATTTCTATAAAACCATTCCCTTTGCAAAGAGAACATTTGCCACCCTTCCCACTACATTTGAAACAAGAAATATCAACTTCCACACCAGGCTCAACGAAAGGAAAATATGAGGGGCGAAAACGTATGTCTGTCTTTTTCCCAAAAAACTTACTAAAAAATATCTCAAGAATTCCTTTCAAATGCGCGAGAGTAATATCCTTATCTATCATCAGTCCCTCTATCTGATAAAACTGCGCCTCATGCGTCGCGTCTGTTGCTTCATATCTAAAGGTTTTCCCGGGAGAAATAATACGAATTGGAGGCTTGTTTTTTTCCATATAGCGCGCCTGTACCGGTGAGGTGTGAGTGCGAAGAAGTTTTTTTGCACTTTTCGGTTTCAACCAAAACGTATCCCACATGTCCCTAGCTGGATGATTATCCGGAATATTTAAAACATCAAAATTATAGTGTTCGGTCTCAACTTCCGGACCAGACGCCACAACAAAGCCCATTTCAGCAAATATAGAAACGGCGTCGTTGATTACTTGGGTTAGTGGGTGGAAATGCCCAACCGGCTCGGATCTTGCGTTTCCCTTATCCTTCCGTTTTTTGTCTTTCTTTTGGGGCATAATGTCTAGTATTGTAATAGAAAATGAGCCTAGTGTAAATTTTATCCCATTAGAAACAGGGCGCCTCAAGGTGCTCGTAGCGCTCGCTTCGCAAGGGCGGTTTCTAACAAGATTGAAATGTTGCCAAAAATTATATATACTCCGATAACTTCATGGAATCCCGTTAGAAGCCGCGGTCGGGTAATTTCTTAATAATAAATACTGCATTATGGTAATGAGTAAATTTTTTAGTAATAATAACGGCACAAAAGGCGTTACGAACGCGCCCTGCTTCTAACGGGATGGAATCTGCACCAACAATGCTCGTGTATTTTTTTGTTTACATTTCCCTGTATTTTCAGGTTTTTTTGTTAGTAACTTTTTTTGAAAAGCGTGAGAGCATAAAAAAGGAGGAGGAAGATATTTTGTCATTGAGACGTTATCCGAGCACTACTATAATAGTCCCCTGTTTTAATGAGGAACGTACGGTTGTTAAAACAATTCGTTCGCTTCTTTCTCTTGATTACCCGAAGTATAAATTAAATATTGTTATCGTAGATGACGGTTCTACTGATAACACATGGAATGTTGTAAAACGATTTGGGAAATACCCACAAATAAAACTCTTGCAAAAACCAAATGGCGGTAAACACACTGCCCTTAATTATGCTCTTGCTAATATAGAGACGGAACTTGTCGGATGTCTTGATGCCGACTCTTTTGTAGAGAAAGACACGCTGAAAAAAATTGTAAAATACTTTGAAGAGAGCGATGTGATGGCAGTAACCCCGGCAATCAAGCTTTATAAGCCAACCCACATTATTGAGTTGGTACAAAATGTAGAATACATGCTTGGGATATTCTTTAGAAAAATGTTGGGAACGATGGATGCTATCCAAGTAACCCCCGGCCCTTTTTCAATTTTCAGAAAAAAAGTGTTTAATGACCTGGGGCCATATAAAAAAGCCCATAATACCGAAGACCTGGAAATCGCTTTTAGAATGCACGAATCGCACTATCGTATTGTTAATTCGCACAAAGCATTTGTTACTACCGTAGCGCCAAAAACTCTAAAAAGCCTCTATAAACAAAGGCTTCGCTGGGTGCACGGCTTTCTTGAAAATGCGTTGGATTATAAGCATCTTTTCCTTAGGAGAAAATACGGCAATTTTGGTATGTTCATGCTCCCCGCAGCTGTTGTGTCGATATTTAGCGCCATTTATCTCGTGGGGTTCACTATTTTTCAGCTTATTCAATATATATACGATAAGTCTGTCCAAGTTAGGGCAATTGGTTTACCAACGGATTATTTCTCTTTTGACCTGTTTTTCTTTAATACTCAAACTCTGCTCTTCTTAAGTATTATTCTTATAGTTATGGCGATTGCTATGATTGTGGTTGGTAAAATAATTGCAGAAGACACAAAGCGCTCTCCCATGGATATAGTGTATTTTTTAGCATTGTACGGATTAATAGTTCCTTCGTGGCTTTTTATGTCGGTGTACAACACAGTTTTATCTAAAAAGAATTCATGGAGATAAGCATATTTTAGTTTAAATACGAACGTCTATTCTAATAGAATGCATAAATTTGAAACAAAAAAATACTTATATGTATTAGCAATAACATCCCTTATTTTTTTTACTGCGATATATTTTTCAAATTATTTCAATGATAAAAAACTTGCCGAGGTAAAATCCATTGAAGACAAAATTGCTATAGACATATTATCCTCGGAAACACAGTATGCCTTACTCCAAGAATCTTCATGTAAAGATATCGGCAATAAGGCGCTTTCCCAAGAACTTGGTAATCTTTCCGACAAACTCTCTTATGCGGAAGAACAATTTGAATCGGATAATACAGAAGTTATAAATTTAAAAAGGTATTATTCACTACTTGAAATCAAAGATTATCTTTTAAATAAGAGGATATCGGAAAAATGCGGAAAGAAAGCTTATTTCATAATTTATATTTATTCAAACGCGGGAGACTGCCCCGACTGCACAGAGGAGGGTTATGTCCTCACATATCTGCGTGAAAAATATCCTGATTTGAGAGTTTACTCTTTCGATAAAAATTTGGATTTATCCGCGGTTAAAACACTTTTGTCTATATTTAAAATAGATGGCGAGTTGCCGGCAATAATACTGGACGAAAAAGCATATTACGGGCTAAGGGGAAAGGAAGAATTGGAATCGCTCCTACCTAAAGCAATACGCGATAGCGCGAAAAAAGCGACGACTACTCCCCTTCTTTCTTCCTAATTAGAGCCGCCTGTCACCTGTCTGCCGCAGGCAGGGATTTAAATTGAAAACCTCTGCTTTATCCGCCGTTTACTTTTATGGAGCCGGGGAGAGGATTTGAACCTCCGGTCTACGGTTTACAAAACCGTTGCTTTACCACTAAGCTACCCCGGCAAATGGCGGGCAGGCTGCCAGTGTTGCGACATTTACCCCGCACCAATTTCACAAAATTTTAAAACACCAACAATGCTTATTTTGCACTAATATGTAATTTATTTCCAGTATTTAACGATTCCCTAAACTGGTGCGGGGCCAACTGAGCCAAAACGGCAATACTGGCTTACAACTCTATCATTTATTCCCCTTTCTTGGGTACTATGTTCTTAATTTTTTCTTTATACTTGCCAATATCCTTCAAAAAAAGTGACACTGGGCCCTTCGTGTGCAAAGTACTGTTATGCAGAAAAAAATGATCAAGTTTCGTTGAAAGACGCCTCGACTCGCGTCTGATAATAAAAAGAATGCCAATAACTAGCCTTATCATAAGCATGAAGGCTATGTGTATTGCTTCACGCAAAAAATCAAGAAATTTATTGTTTAGGGTTTCAAGATGTGCTCCGGAAAAAACAAGCTCTTTCTTGTGAAGCTCTCCTCTATTGAACCTCCCAACACGTATTTCCCAGGCACGATAAAAAATCATTGACCCCAGAAGCACTATTGCAAAAAAGAAGAGTCCTGCTGAAAACATAGATATATTGTACGCTATTTTGAGGGAGCCGAGTACCTAACGAACTTTGTAATCTCAATTCTCTCGCCAAATTTTTGTATAGCTCTTTCAACCATATTTTTTATAGTGAGAGATTCGTCTTTAATGAAAGTTTGTTCAAGCAAAATTTTTTCTTTAAAGTAATCGTCTATTTTCCCCTGTAAAATTTTTCCCTTCATTTCTTCGTCTTTTTTTAAATCAGAAACTTCTTTTTTCATCATTTCTCTCACGGGAACAATGTCTTCCTCTTTAATGTCTTCTTGCTTCAAAAAAATTGGGTCGGTGGCGGCAATTTGCATGGCAATTTCATAGGCAAGCGCCTTGAAGTCTTCGTTTTTGGCAACAAAATCGGTCTCACAAGAAAGAACGACCATTGCGCCAACAGTTCCGGTGTTGTGTATATAGGATTGCACGGCGCCAGAGCCAAACTCTCGCCCGGCTTTTTTAGACGAAAGATTGTGGCTTTTTCGATTGAGCACCACGAGCGCTTTTTTCATATCTCCCTCGGCCTCTTCAAGCGCACGTTTACACTGCATAATTGAAACACCGGTCGCATCACGCAATTTTTTAATTTGTTCTGTGGTAATCATTTTAAATAATGAAACAGTTAAAAACTATTTAATTATTCTTTTATTTGGCTGTTATTCGCACTAATTCCCTCTTGGTAGGCGTTGGCAATCTCTCCCACAAAAAGCGATATTGAAGACATGGCTGAATCGTTGCCAACAACAGGATAACGAACATTTTTCAAATCACAGTCGGAATTGGAAAGACTAATCACCGGGACATTCATTTTGAGCGCCTCCATAACAGCGATTGATTCGTTTCTAGAATCAACCACAAACACCGCTCCGGGAATATTTTTCATCGGCATCAAACCGCCGAAATTTTTATCAAGTTCCGCGAGTTCTCTGTCTATAATACCGCGCTCTTTTTTTGTATATACATTTAACGCTCCTTCTTCTTTTTTTTTCATCAAATCCTGATAGCGGTCCATACGCTTTTTAAGTTCGGTGAAATTAGTGAGAGTCCCGCCAATCCATCTTTCTGTAACGTAAGGCATCCCTACGCGGGAAGCTTCCTTTGTTATCACGGCGCGAGCTTCCGGCTTAGTCCCAACAAAAAGAATTTGTTTCCCCGATGCCGCAAGATTTTTCACGAAAAGTTTAGCTTCCAAAAGAAGGAGGGCGGTTTTTTCAAGGTCAATAATATCACCACGATTCTTACTTCCAAAAATATATGGCTTTACAGATGGGTGACGGCGGGTACGCTGATAGCCAAAATGCGCTCCGACATTGAACATGTTGTCTATTGCGTCCTTATTTGAAATGGTCTTATCAGAATTCATACCCGAGTAGTCTATCAAAAAGACCTTGCCCCTGCAACCTAAAATTATTTATTTTTTCCATCATCCTCCGTATCATAGTCGCCCACTTCCCCTCCTTTAAAAGCTTCAATTACCTGATCAAGGTCACCGGCTAATATTTTCTCAATATTGTGCCATGACTTCTTTATCCTGTGGTCGGTAATGCGGTCCTGAAGCACATTATATGTTCTTATTTTTTCAGAGCGGTCGCCCGTGCCAATTTGCGCCTTTTTTTCAGATGCATGTTTTTGAGCTTCCTTTTCCTCTTCCATAGATTCAACTTTTGAAGCCAAAAATACCATAGCTTGTTCGCGATTTTTCAACTGGCTTCGTTCGCTCTGCACTCTAACTGAAATTCCAGTAGGTATATGAATGAGGCGCACTGCTGTTTCAACTTTATTCACGTTTTGACCACCAGCCCCACCAGAGCGGGAAAGTTCCATTTCAATATCGACTGGATTAAGTTCTACTTTAGAGCGTGTCCTGATCGGCATTACTGCAACCGATGCTGTTGAAGTATGCACACGACCAGATTTTTCGGTTGCCGGTATTCGCTGAATTCTATGCACCCCCATTTCATAACGAAGAGCATCGTACACGCCAAGCCCCTTAATCTCAAACGAAACATCTTTATATCCTTCCAAATCTGTCTTTGATTCATTAATTTTTTTCCAAGACCACCCTTTTCGTTCGGCGTATTGTTCATACATACGAGCGAGTGTATAAGCAAAAAGTGAAGCCTCTTCTCCGCCGGCACCAGCAAAAATTTCAATAATAACCTGGTTGGTAGATTCTTCTCCCGCCCTTTCATTTTTTTCTTCAATATCTTTTATTTTTTTCAATATTGCTTCCTTTTGAGCTACAAGTTCTGCAATTTCCTCTTCGCAAAGAAGCGCCATCGCTGGGTCGCCATTTTTTAATTCTTCCACGCGAGCCATTTCTTTCTCAAGCCGAATAATCTCGTACGCAAACTGCGCTGTTTTTGGGTTATTTTTATATCTTTCTAAAATTGTTTTATCTATATTCATAAAAAGTCGCAAGAAACAAGACAAAAGCCCATGCGCCCCAAATAATAAAAGAGGGGTAATGGGCTTTTATAAAAAGTTATTTCTTTTTTGATGTCTTAGTAGCTTTCTTAAATTTCGTTGTTTCGGCTTTAGTAACACCAACATCTCTACGCTTCTTGAATCTTTCCACCCGTCCTGCTGTGTCGATTATCTTGTCGTTTCCGGTATAAAAAGGGTGGCAGGCACTGCAAATTTCCATATGAATTTCATTTTTAGTTGAACCTACCGTATATGTCGCGCCACAGGCACAAACCGCCTTCGCGTCGCTAAAGTATTTTGGATGAATTTCCGCTTTCATAGATTTTTACATTACCACACGGCTAGCTTCCCTGCAATATGTTTATCTGGGACTGGTACTTGGCCGTAATTTCCATAACATCGTCGCCGTAGAAAGCATAGGCCTTTTTAGTCGCATTAGTCCAACCGGCAAAATAGCGCAACGCCGCTAATCTCTCTTTGTTGTAAACTCCGCCCGCTCCGCCATTTTCTTTTAGAAGTATCGCCGCCGCCATAAAAGCATCTTCCGGTTCCCAAGGGTTCGGCGGGTTGTGCCCCGTGTATGATGCAATTTTCGCCTCATACAACACCCAGGTTGACGGTATAAATTGCGCCGGCCCCATCGCCCCGCCGTATCCGTAAGATGGGGGGCAAGAAACAGCTGTATTGAGAGGATCAAATCCTACTCGCGATGCAAGCGACACAAAAGGTTCCGTATCCCGCGGGGGCTTCATTACAGTCGCAAAAAACCTTCCAGTATTTTTTCCTACACCAGAACCTGTGGTTAAGTTTTTCACAATACATTGCCCCGTATTCTCTCCTAAATTGGACTCCTGAGTAATAATTCCTAAAATAAGGGCGGGGCGAACGCCAGTTTTTCCTCCCGCCTGAGTCGCATATTCAACGGCTTTCCCGAACGGGATCGCGGCGGTATCACGAAGTGAAAAGAGTTCGGCACGAATCACCGCCGCGCTTTTTTGTTGGTCTTTTAAGATTTTTTGATACTCGCTCTCCTTTCCGCGCGTAATTTTCAAAAGATTGTTTCGTTCGGTCTTATCTTGTGCCAAACGCTTTCGCTGGAGTTCTTGAATGGTGCGAAGAGATACTTCTTCTTCTTTTTTCCCCTCAAGAGATTTTTTAGCCGCGGCAGTTTCATCTTTATTTTGAGAAACAACAACCACCGAATCTCGAAGCGCGGAATTTATAGAAATAAATGTATCAGCATCAGAAAAAAACTGGGAAATTTTTTCACCTGATAACATAAATTCTATAGCGGAGCTTTCGTCGAGCTCGCGCGTCTTTCGCAAAAGCTGGGCAAGAGACTCTTTTTCCCTGTCTATTTTTTCAGTAAGAACTCCGATTGTTTTTCCTTTATCAATAATTTCACTAGATAACTTATTAATAGATAAATTTCTCGCTTTAATGGAGAGGTCTGCTTCTTTTATTTTGGCGTCCAAAATAGCAATATCGCGCTCTAGAGAAACTGATTCCTTTTGCTTTTCCGCCAAAATCTTACCCTGGGCATCTATTTGTAATTCAAGAGACTTAAGGTCGTTTTCAAGCTGGGTACGCCTATTAGCCACTTCTTCCGCTGTCTGCGCAAATGTAGGCAAACCACAAGAAAATAAGAAGACCGTAGTGGCGAAAAATAGGAAAAACCTTTTCCGTAGCATTATGTATAAAATTGTACCATGGGCTCTGTGCCGACGAGCAAAAACGCCGCGGAAATTTACTTATTTACATGGCGTTTGAGACGACGTCAAGTCGAAAGGTTAATACCTTTTATTTATCGGATTTTTTATCAGATTTGATTGGTGTAGCCTCCTCTACCCCCTCAACTATTCCCTCTTCCTCTTTCTTTCCTTTCTTTTCTACCTCAATAGCAGTTAGGTCAACTGGCACGATAGGTTCATCAATCACTTCTTCACGCGGGGTCGAAACTAAAACAATTATTTCGGTTGTTTTTTCTGATACCGTTACGCCGTTTGGAAGTTTGATATCGCCGAGCGCAATGTGACTATCAAGCGCCGAAAGTGAAGAAATATCAACTGTAATGTTGTGTGGCAAATCTTTTGGTAAGCTCTTAACTTCAATCTCGTGAAGAACCTTTACTAGAACACCGCCCAAATCCTTTACCGCAGGAGAAACGCCAACGAACTCAAAAGGAACATTGGCATAAATTTCTGTGTTCTTGTCTACAGCGTAAAAATCGGCGTGAATAGGTTCGCCGGTAATAGCGTCAACTTGAACTTCATACAAAAGGGAGTCTATTCCTCCGTGGTCGGTTTCGAGAGTAATAATAGAAGACTGCCCCGCTCCTTTCCACACTTTTTTAAAAGACAAGGTATTAATTGCAATCGGCGTTGATTTATCTTTTTTCCCATAATAAACAGCGGGAATGAACCCGGATTTCCTAAGGGTTACGGGGCTTTCTTTCGCCCCCCTCACCTTTGCAGTCAAAGTAAACATCACACCATTCTATCCAAAAAACTAAAATTGTAAAGCCAAAGCTTTTCCGTGAGGCTAAACCTCACATATGTGAGGTTTAGCCTCACGAATTACATATCATTATTTGAAAGCCAAAAAGATATTTGTGAATCAAAATCTGCCGATTTTTCAAAATACTTAGGAAAATGAACCGGATCTGTGATGGTGTGTTTCAACGAAATATATTCATTGATACTTGAATATGAATATTTAATAACTTGTTGCTTGAGCTTCTTAAGACCAGACACTCCTCTATTTTTCCACTTAGTATCAAATAATTTTGCCGGGTTTAAATGAATATAGGCGTAAAGATACTTAAGATAATTGTCATTGTCGGCATGGCGCGCTTTGTATGTCCCTTGAAATAAACTGCCAGAGCGTTTGTGTTTTTCGTTAAAATACATAGTATAAGCCGTTTGAAGCCGTTGCATAAACTTTGCAATACCTCCTTCCACAAGCGGAGTGGCTAGAATATGAAAATGATTTGGCATCAAACAGTACGCACCAATGGCGACGAGTGGTCTGTTTCGTTTGATCGAAAATACATATTGTACCCCATGGTCTGAAATTATGTCTGAAGGACGAATATTTTCTTCTGTATTAAGTAAATACAAATACGCACAAAAACGTTTGTATTCCGATGGGCTAGTAAAAATATTTCTCTTTTCAACTCCGCGATTATAGAGGTGATAATATTCTCCTTCGCTGAAAATAAACTTTCTCATTTAATTAATAACATTATACTACAGACTCCCGTGAGGCTAAA